>Ga0208338_1000089_pt1 | contig 28125 bp, 24 predicted proteins | sample ForSoiNitrogNN91_FD_187858 | JGI IMG/M metagenome (GOLD analysis project Ga0208338, IMG submission 187858) | Forest soil microbial communities from Browns Valley, California, USA, that are Nitrogen fertilized - NN91 (SPAdes) | ecosystem: Environmental > Terrestrial > Soil > Temperate forest ...
AACGGCCAACCGCTACCGAGCGTCAAGTCCATTCGCAAGCCAAGCTCGCGCGCCTTCGTGGCGACGAAGCGCAGCGCGTCGATGAACTCATCAGAGAGATAGGGAAGGTTCCTGATCCCGGCCGCCGGATTATCGGGCAGCAGCGGATAGACAGGCTGTACTTCGAACCCGCCAATTCCACCCTCCTTCATCAGTCGCATCTCGCGTTCGAGCTCTGATTTTGTGACTGATGGTCCAAACCACCACCAGCGCATCATGATTCTGGCGTCGTCTGGCGGACGCTCGAATCCTCGTTGCAGCTCGGTGATCTGTGCCTGGGTTTTAGCCACAAAAAGGCACAAAAAGCACAAACAGAAGAAGAAGTACTGCTTTATGGTTTTTGTGCTTTTTGTGCCTTTTTGTGGCATATCAAAAATTGAAGCGATCGATGTTGTCTTTGTTGAAGATGAATGGGGCGCCGAGTCGCACTTCGCTATCGGCAACTTCAACTGTACCGAGACGACCGGCTCGCAGCTCTTTATCCGCCTGCTTCAGCTCGCCGGTCCATCGCCTCATAGCTGTCAATCGCTTCCGCGCCTCGCATCACTTCGATCGCACAGTTGTAAAACTCAGCGGTCACACGCGACTCACTCTTGTTCTTGCCCCACGCGATCATCCCGAGGCCGGGAATCAAAATAACGGTGGGATTCGGATCGCGCATCGCAGGCGAATCGGGGCGCTTACATTTGTTGTAATAAGCTTCGTAATCCTTACGATACGCGATCAAGCCCTTACCGATGGATACCTTCAGCTCCTCTACATTGCCACTCGCCGGATCCCATTCGACAAAGAGCGGTTTGATCTTGGTGCGCAGGAAATGATCGGGACATGACGTTCCCAGCTCGGCGAGTCGTGGCCCGTCATGACTATTCACAAACCACAGCATTTGTTCGTCGTCCTGCACCGTGCCGACGAAGCGCTTAGCAACCGAGACTTGCCCGCGGAGGAAAGGAATGATCTCGGCTTGCAGCTTCCGGCGTTCAGCCTCCGGCAACGGCTGATACTTTGGTCCACCGAACGTTTGTTCGCCTTTATCATGCGCGGCAATGTAGCGAGCGGCGCGGTCGATGATCTCGAGCGCCGTCTCGTAACAGGTCTTGTCATCGTTGTCCCAGGAGCTCATGCCGTGATGACCGAGCAAAATCCCGCGCGCCGTGGGATTGGCCTTGATCAGCTCCTCGATCTGCAAACCGATATCAAATCCCGGTCGCTGCCAGGGGATATAAATCACGTCGTCGCCGTAGATTTCTTTTGTCAGTTTTTCCTGGTTGACCGAGGCCGCAATCGCGATCACAGCGTTCGGGTGCAGATGGTCGACGTGCTTGAAAGGGACGAAGGTATGCAGTGGAGTGTCAATCGAACAGGCGCGCGGGTTCAGGTTGAAGACGCAGTGGCTGTACATCGGATACATCGCGTCTTCGATCGGCGTCTTGGGACCGCGCTCAGCGCTACTCAGGTAGCGAGCTTTCATGGCGCGCACTTTTTCGAGATAGAGCGAGGCAAAGCCGTCACGTTTGGCAGTGCGCAGATCGCCACCAGAGCCTTTCAACCACAGGACTTCCACCGGTTCGCCGCTGAGCGGATCTGTCTCCATCAGCTTCGCGGAAGTGTTGCCGCCGCCAGTATTCGTGAGGGTCAGATCTTCCCCGAGCTTGTTGGAGCGATAGACGAGTCGATCGACGCCCGACAACTCGCCGGCCTCATCATCGGACCAAAGATACTGGACGTGTTCCAACTCTTTGGCAGCCTGCGCAGTCATGCTTTCCCCTCAAAATGCCCCTTAAAGTGCAAAGCCATCATGTCTTCTTTCCACCCCTTGAGCGATTCTTTCATTAGCCTGCGCGCCTCGGCGGCGCTCGCATTCTGCAGCGCTGCCACAATCATGCCGTGCATGCTCGCGCTCTCAACGTAGGCGCGTCGTTCTCGTTTGTTCTTCACCAGAAAAAAAGCAAACAAAGGCACAACGAGACGCTCGAGTACATCGGCCAGATACGTATTGCCGGATAAAGCCCAGAGCTTGCGATGCCAGTCGAGATCATGTTGATAGAACTGAACCAGATCCACTTTCTGCGCGGCTCGTTCCATTCCTTTAATAAGTCTCTGCAGCTCATGGAGGTCGGCTGGCGTAACGTTCTTCTTGGCCCACTCCACGGCCAACGGCTCCAGCTCGACTCGCAATTGAAAGACTTGTTGCAGCTCGCTGGGTCCGAGCCTCGTTACGGTCGTGCCTTTATACGGAGTTTTTTGCACAAACCCCTGATGCTCGAGCGCAATCAACGCTTCACGCACGAGCGGTATGCCGCTGCCTAACTGGTGCGCCATCCGACTCTCGACAATTTGTTCGCCCGGCTCGATCTCACCAGACAGAATGGCTTCCTTGATCGCAGAAACGACCTGATCCTTCTTCGAAATTGGTTGAATCAACTTAAGCATCTTGCGGCGAGATGTCGGGTTTATATATTATCCGCTCTCGCAATTGCAAGATCATAAGATGATCTGAGGAACATGGCTTGAGATTTCTTCTGATTCTATGTGTTCTTGTGCCTTTTTGTGGCGAGGCTTCGGCTCAACGTGTTTATGACGTGCGGGCGTTCGGCGCACGAGGCGACGGCAAGACTCTCGATACTGCTGCGATCAATAAGGCCATTGAAGCCGCCGCTGCCGCCGGCGGTGGGACCGTAAACTTTCCCGCCGGGACTTACCTCTCAGTGTCGATTCGTCTGCGCAGCAATATCACGTTGCAGCTCAATCCCGGCGCGACGATTCTTGCGGCCGATCCGGTCCCGGGGAAAGTCGCATACGATCTTCCGGAGCCGAATCAGTGGGACATGTATCAAGACTTCGGTCACAGTCACTGGCAGAACAGTTTGATTTGGGGCATCGGCCTGGAAAACGTACAAATCATCGGGCCTGGTCTAATTAACGGCCGAGGTCTGACGCGGCGCAGTCCGCGAGCGCGGCGCGTAAACCAACCCGGTGATCGGCCAGTCACGATTGGTGGCGTGACAGGGGCTCGTCCGCAATCAGCATTGGGCGAGGACGACGATCCCACAGTGATGAACGGGCTAGGCAACAAAACAATCTCGCTGAAGCTAACCCGCAACGTTTTGCTGCGCGATTTTTCGATCCTGAATGGTGGTCACTTTGCACTGTTAGCAACCGGTGTCGATAACCTCACGATCGACAACGTCAAGGTTGACACTAATCGTGATGGCTTCGATATCGACTCCTCACGTAATGTGCGCATCTCGAATTGCAGTGTTAACTCTCCCAACGACGACGCCATCGTTCTAAAGAGCTCGTATGCGCTTGGCTTCGCGCGCGCAACTGAGAACGTGACCATCACAAACTGCCTCGTCAGCGGATACGACATCGGTTCCCTCATGGACGGCACTTTCAAACGCAACGTCAAGGAAGCTCCCGATCGCGATGGTCCAACGGGCCGTATCAAATTCGGAACCGAGTCGAACGGCGGCTTCAAAAACATCGCGATCTCAAACATCGTTTTCGATCATTGTCGTGGCCTCGCACTGGAGACTGTCGATGGCGGACTGCTCGAAGACGTGACGATTACAAACATCACGATGCGTGATGTTACGAGCTCGCCGATATTCATGCGGCTTGGGAAAAGAATGCGTGGCCCGGCCGGCGCGCCTGTGGGCCAATTGCGACGCGTGAATATCAGCAACGTCGTGGCTTACAACGCTGATGCGCGCTACGCGTCAATCATCGCGGGCATTCCCGATCATCACATCGAAGACGTGAAGCTAAGCAACATCCATATTTTTTATCGAGGGGGCGGTAAAAGAGAGCTTGCGGATCTGCAACCGCCAGAGCGAGAGACGAACTATCCCGAGCCATCGATGTTTGGAGAGCTGCCGGCTTATGGTTTCGTTATCCGGCATGCGAAAGGCGTCTCGCTAAGCAACGTTGAGATCAGTTATCTGAGCGATGAGCTCCGCCCGCCTTTCCTGTTAGAAGACGTTAATGGCGTTTCGTTCAATCATGTTAGAGCACAAAAGGCCGGAGATGTTCCGACGTTTGTTCTCAAAAATGTTCTGGATTTCACGACATACGGGGTTCGAGGCGTTGCTGATACACATCTTGATCGAGTGGAGCTGAAGAAGTTTTGAAACGAATCGTGCTCGCGAGTCTGGTCTGTGTAATCGCTTTCAGCGCTCAGGCGCAACAACACGATCTGCCGAAGTGGGTTAACGAAGTCGGCGCGCGCCGGATGCCCAAAGCGCGGCGCACGTTTCGCGTCGGCGCTGCTGGTGACGGCGTAACGAACGCAACCAAAGCAATTCAGAACGCGATCGATAATTGCGCGAAGTCAGGTGGCGGAGTTGTCACGCTCAGGCCGGGCAGCTACGTGACGGGCGCGCTCTTTCTCAAGAGCAATGTACACCTGCGCATCGACCGCGGCGTCACACTGCTCGGCAGTCAGGACGACGCAGACTATCCATCTATCTGGACGCGCATCGCAGGCATTGAGATGAAGTGGCCCGCCGCGTTGATCAACGTCAACGATCAACGCAATGTGAAACTTTCTGGTGGCGGCGTCATCGATGGGCGCGGCGAGAAATGGTGGGACAAGTATTGGACGTTGCGACGCGAGTATGAGCCACGCGGCTTGCGCTGGGCCTCTGATTACGATGCCGAGCGCGTGCGTCTGATGGTTGCATGGAAATCTTCAGACGTCACGATCGAAAACCTCAGTCTCAAACGCTCTGGCTTTTGGACGGTTCAGGTTGTCTATTCGGATCACGTGACCGTGGATGGAATCAAAATCACCGACAATAAAGGACCGAGCACTGACGGCGTCGACATTGATTCCTCGAGTTATGTGCTCGTGCAGAATTGCGACATCGACAACAACGACGATGACATCTGTCTCAAGGCGGGCCGCGATTATGACGGACTGCGCGTCAATCGACCAACCGAATACGTTGTCATTCGCAACAACGTCACGCGCAGCGGCGGCGGGATTCTTTCGTTCGGCAGTGAGACCTCGGGCGGCATTCGCAAAGTCGTCGCTTACCAGAATCGTGGCATTGGGACCAACGAAGGCATTCGCTTCAAGTCTGCGAAAACACGCGGCGGCTTTGTGGAAGACATTTTGATCCGCGATATCAAAATGGAGAATGTGCCGCTGCCCTTCACTTTTACATTGAACTGGAATCCGAGCTATAGCTACGCAAAAATCCCAAAAGAGTTAACGAGCATTCCGCCACACTGGATCGCATTGAGCACACCAGTGATGCCACCCGAACGGGGCTTCTGCGAGTTTCGGAACATAGTGATCCAGAACGTTGAGATTGTGAACGCAGGGCGGATTTTCTCCGCGACCGGCTTGCCCGATAAGCCGATCATCAACGTGAGTTTCACGAACGTCAACGCGCAGGGTAACGAAGCTGGATCGATTGAGTACGCCCGCAACTGGACCATGCGCAACGTCAAGCTTCGCACCAAGACCGGTGCGCCAGTTAACGTCTCGAACAGCGAAAACGTCCAGACACCCGAGGTCCTGAAACAATGAATTTTGATCACAAAAAGGCACAAAAGTTTTCAGCAGCTATTTTGTGCTTTTTGTGCCTTTTTGTGGCTAAATCGCAAACTCCGAATCGTGGAGACTTTGTGCTTATCCAGTTTGGTCATAACGATGCTGGGAAAATAAATGACGACACACGCGCGCGCGGGGCTCGCTTCCCGGTACGGGAGAAGAGACGCAGGAGATCGACAACCTGCTAACGAAGAAGCACGAAGTGGTCCATACGTACGGCTGGTACATGCGCAAGATGATCGCGGATACGAAAGCGAAAGGCGCAGTGCCGATAGTGTTTTCGTTGACGGTGCGAAACATTTGGAACGAAGGCCGTGTCGAACGCGGCTCCGGCAAGTATGGCCAATGGGCTGCCGAGATTGCGAAATCACACAATGTGCAATTCATCGATCTTACGAGGATCATCGCAGACAGGTATGAGGAGTTGGGCCAGGAAAAGGTGTTGGCGTTGTTCGCTTCCGATCACACGCACACGAATCCCGCAGGCGCCGAGCTCAACGCGGAGCTTGTAGTCGCAGGGCTAAAAACGCTGAAGCACAATCCGATAGGGCGTTACTTCTCTGCGAAAGGCAAAGCAGTTAAGCCACAAAGAGGCACAAACGAATGAGTCGAAATGAAATTGATCGTCGCGAGTTCCTGCAGAGTGCCGGCACTGGACTGGCTGGATTGACACTGCTGAAGATTCCAGTGTTCGCGCAAAGCACATCGCCGTCGCTGCGTCGTCTATATCTTTTCAATCACAACTGGCTTTACCGTGATCGGGCCCAACCAAGCGCCACGAGAAAAGCTTTCGACGACTCCGGATTCAAGCGCGTCACCGTTCCGCATACCAACAAAATATTGCCGTGGCATGGATTCGACGACAAGGAGTACGAATTCGTTTCGATTTACCGGCGACACTTCAAACTGCCGGCTGAGCTTAAAGATCACCGCGTGTTTATTGATTTTGGCGGCGTAATGTCTGCCGCGACTGTTTGGATCAATGGCGAGCGACTCGGCGAATATCGCGGCGGCTACACGCCTTTCTCATTCGAGCTGACACCACACCTCAATTGGCGCGGTGACAACGTCCTGGCAGTAGAAGTTGACTCGACGGAGCGGAAAGACATTCCTCCGTTCGGCGGCGAGATCGATTACCTCACGTTTGGCGGGATGTATCGTGACGTCACGTTGCGTGTCGTGCCGAACGTGTTCATTGAAAATGTTTTTGCGCGTCCGGTTGACGTACTTGGCGCAAACAAGCGCGTCGATGTACGCGTGTTTCTTGACGAAAGCAAAGCGAGCGGCGCGGTTAAGTTGACCGCCGAGCTGCGCGATGGCTCGCGACTCATTGCCACGAATAGCCTCGAAGTCACGCCTAATCGCCAGCCGCACTACGATGTCACGTTGAACAATCTCGGCGCGCTCGAGCTGTGGGATATCGACCGGCCAAAACTTTATGACGTGAGCGTAAAGCTATCTGCGGGTGGCCGCGCCCTCGACAATTACGAAACTCGCACCGGTTTTCGCGAAGCGCGATTCACTCCCGAAGGTTTTCTGCTGAATGGCAAGCACCTGAAGTTGCGCGGACTGAATCGTCACCAAACGTTTCCGTTTGTGGGCCAGGCGATGCCTGCGCGCGTGCAGCGTCGCGATGCGTGGATTCTTCGAAAAGAGCTCAAGTGCAACATCGTGCGCACCTCACACTATCCGCAGTCGCCGCATTTTCTCGACGCGTGCGATGAGTACGGCTTGCTCGTACTCGAAGAGATTCCGGGTTGGCAGCATATCGGTGACGCAGCGTGGAAAGATCTTTCGGTAGACAATGTTGACCGGATGATTCGCCGCGATTGGAATCACCCGTCGATCATTTTGTGGGGTGTGCGCGTCAACGAGTCGCAGGACGATCATGATTTCTACACGCGCACGAACAAGCTTGCGCGCGCGCTCGATGATTCACGACCGACGGGTGGGATTCGTTACAAGTACGACTCGGAATTTCTGGAAGACGTCTTCACGATGAACGACTTCCAGATTCCGCTGCGTCCACCGATTCAGCCACTGTATCTCAACACGGAATTCATCGGGCACATGTACCCGACGAAGCGCAATGACAACATCGAGCGCATCACCGAGCACACGATGCGTCACGCGCGCGTACACAACCAATTAGCGTCAGATAAGAGATACGCGGGCGGCATCGGCTGGTGCGCCTTTGATTACAACACGCACGCGAATTTCTGCTCCGGCGATCGTGTTTGCTATCACGGCGTGTCAGATATCTTTCGCATTCCGAAGCCTGCGGCAGGCTTTTACAAATCGCAGTGTGATCCAAAGGAAGAGATCGTGCTGGAGCCTGCGTTCGATTGGGCGCGCGGCGATCGCAACGAGAGCTTTAACGTGGCGATGATTTGCTCGAACTGCGAGCATCTCAAGATCTATATCGGTAATCGTCTAGTTGCTGAAGTCGATCCCGACACGAAGAATTTTGGGAATCTCGCACATCCACCGTTCGTGACGAATCTTCGTGACGGGTTCCGCCGTGGTTGGGGCGACTTGAAGATCGAGGGTTACATCGGCGGTAAAGTCGTCATCACCAAAACGCTTTCTGGAAAAGGTGTGGACCAACAACTTCTGATCGAACCGGATGACCGAGAGCTGATCGGCGATGGTATCGATGCGACGCGCGTGGTCATGAGAGTCACCGATGAGTACGAAGCGGTTCGCAATTTCGCAAACGCCGCAATCTCTCTGAGTCTTCAGGGACCAGGCGAAATCATCGGTGAAAATCCTTTCGCGCTGTTTGGTGGTGTGGGTGCAGTCTGGATAAAAACAAAACCAACCGCCGGTTTAATAAAGCTGACCGCAACGCACCCAACCCTCGGCTCCAAAACCGTTGAGATAGATGTCAAAGCCTTCCGGCCTTCGGGTAGTAGTTCAGTTTGAAGTAACGCCAGAAGGCGTTCGCTAATTTCAGCCCAGGGTCGAGCTGCGAGAACCCTGGGATAGCAAATGAACGGGAATTAAACCCGGAAAGGGTTTGTCTTAAAGGTAGGAGAATAACTTTGTACAGACCAAACAAAACACTCGCGACGTTGTTCTCGTTGGCAGTACTGCTCTCGGCGGCTGTTCCACTCCAAAGCCAATCGTATTTTCGCAACTGGCCGGCGGGCACGTCGCCTCAGGAGGTTGGCCGTCGCGTGGCTGAGAATTTCGTGGCTCGCAAACTGGAGGTAGAAGAAGGCAAGAGAAAGTTTGTGATTTACCCGGAAGCCTGCGCGTGGTATGGCTCACTCACCGTGGCCCAACTGACAAACGATGCCGACCTGCGCCGGCGACTGATTGAAAAGTTCGATCCGTTTCTAGGCGAGCGTGCGAACCAGATCTCGCTCGACGCACATGTGGACTTTCGCGTGATCGGAATCGTGCCGCTCGAGATCTACCTGCAAACGAAGGGTCAAAAGTATTTGGTTCTCGGCCGTGGACTGGCGGACAAACAATGGGAAAAGACAACCGCAGACGGCATCACCGCCGAGGCCCGATACTGGATCGACGATATGTACATGATCACCGCGGTCGAGGCGCAGGCGTTTCGCGCGACACGCGATTCGAAGCATCTCGATCGCGCTGCGTTGACGATGGCCGCATACCTCGACAAGTTACAACAGCCGAATGGTCTTTTCTTTCACGCTGCTGATTCGGCTTTTTACTGGGGCCGCGGTAATGGCTGGGTCGCAGCCGGCATGGCTGAGCTGCTGCGTAACCTTCCGAAAAAACATCCACAGCGCGCACGCATCCTCAAAGGTTATCGAACGATGATGGTCTCGCTGCTTAAATATCAAGGTGCAGATGGCTTGTGGCGTCAACTGATCGATCGTCCCGAATCATGGGCCGAGACTTCCAGCACCGGCATGTTCACATTCGCGATGGTGACGGGTGTCAAAAACGGCTGGCTGCCGGCAAAGACTTATGGACCAGCCGCGCGCAAGGCCTGGCTGGGCCTGGTGAAACATATCAACTCTGAAGCCAATGTCACTGACGTCTGTGTTGGAACAAACAAAGCACACGCAGAAGTAGGAACAGATCTTAATACACAACTGAAATACTACCTGGATCGTACGCGTCGCACCGGTGACTTACACGGCCAGGCGCCTGTGCTCTGGACGGCAACTGCGTTGCTCCGATGATCGGCCGGCTAAATGTTGACAACGCTTTTGACCCGGCGTTACTCTCGCCGCGTTTCGGAACCTCGGGTCACTCATCGTAGTCAGCAGAAAGGATCAACCATGTCTAGTGTGGATATTGTGACAACCGACCTCACCTTTCCGGCCCATCTCGAGGACAAGTTCTGCAAGTTCCGACCATTGGTAAGCGTCAGATACACTGATTCCAACGATCAGACAAAAATCGTGCGGGAAGCCTTGCCTGGCTTAGGTCCGCGAGACTACTGGGAATGTGAAAAGGCTAATAAGAAAAAGGATGACTTTGTTCGTCATGAGACCAAGCCGATGGTTGACATGAACCGCGTTGATATCTCGAAACGCGAAATTCTTTTTAGCGATCTCGATGTGAAGAAGTTAGAAAGATTAGAAGTGGAGTTATTCGACATCGACATCAAGACAGGCTTCGAAAAACTCGTGCAAACCGGCTTGACGCTGTTGCCTCCTGAAGCATTGACGTTCATTACTCCCGGCCTCCCCGTAACGTTAATAGCCGTCAAGGCGGCGGTCGAAAAAGGAACCGGGAAGAGCGTAAATGATCTCGAAAAGAAAGTCCTCAATAAGTTGATAGGCAAAGAGGACGGCGCCGCACGTTCTATTTTCGTAAAGACACAACCGCTGACGAATGAGCCAAACCAGGTATTGACTGTGAAGGGACCAGGAAAACAGGGCGATTACTCGATGACCTTCGAGATTAAATTCGCCGCTTAAATTTTCTCGGTGCAGCCTCTGAGTTCTCTGTGTCTCCGTGGTGTGGTTTTACTCGGAATTCATTAACCACAGAGACACAGAGTGGATTAATCAATCGACGTTATCAGATCCGGACCGATCATCGTGAAGTTGCAGCCGCCAGGTTTGGGCAGGCACAGCAGGGCTCCGCGACGGACAATCTTGGTCGGTGAGCTGTCTGGAAAGACGAGTTGATACTTGATCGTCTTCAGTTGCGCTGCGAGCGGTTTGAGACTCTCCGCACCTTTGATGAACTTAACGTCGACCACTTGCGCCGCGCGCGTCGAATCGGGTGCGAAGACGACGTAGAACTCCGCCTCAACCGGAGCTTTGAGAGCCGGCATGAGCTGACCCAGATTCACAATGTTGGCATCGCGCAACTCCGCCTTCGCAGCTTCTAACATTTTTTCAAGTGAAGCGGACGGCGCCAGTCTCTTTAAACTCTCGCGAGCTTCCGGCTCATAACGATCCGTCGCAATGCTCTGCGCGTACAGACGAATCGCCTCGTCTTTCTTGCCTCGCTTCTCCGCAATCATTCCCATGTGATAACCCTGGTCACCGTCGTGTTCGACGCTCCACGCAGCCCTGATGTATTTCTCGGCTGTGTCTAAATCACCTTTTTGAAAATAAACCCAACCCAACGTGTCCCAGTAAGCAGTTAGTGAAGAGACGGTACCAAGATCCTCGATCGTGAGATTAGCCGTCTCGACGTTGCGCAAGTCGTTCGCAACTGACGTCACTGCCGATTCTGCATACTGCTGCGCCTTATCAAGCTGCGCGCCTTTCTGCGAAAGGAAATAGGCGATGTTGTTCAAAGTTAACGGACTGCGATCCAGCTTGAGCGCCGCTTCGAAGGCCGCGATCGCCTTCTGAGTCTCTCCTAAATTCAGATAAGCGCGGCCCAGATTCACCTGAAGCTCCTCCCCTTCCTGATTCAGCGAGATGGCTCGCTCGAGCTCCGGAATCGCCTCTTTGTATTTTCTCGCTTCGACCAGCATCTCCCCAAGACTGGCGAATGAGTACTGGTCCAACGGGCTTACTTCAATCTGTTTACGGAAGGCTTCTTCGGCATGAGTGTAGTCTTGTTGTTGCCAGTAGACGCGGCCAAGCAGACTGTATGCATAGTCTTCAAACGGATCGATCTTGATCTGTTCCTTCAAGACCTCGATGGCTTCGGGATACTTGCGTTGTTGGACTAAGGCAAAACCCAACTGTCGTCTGACGGTTTTATGTTTCGGTTCCTTTTCAACAATACGTTTGAGCAGTTGCTCGGCTGTGGCATAGTTTCCGTTTTTCGCGGCTGCTTCCGCTGCCTGGAAAAGATCGTCGGTTTTAACTGATTCAGGAATTGCCGGCGCACCCGCGACTTCAGTTTCCAAAGACATCGTCTGCGCCGCATCAGATTTCGTGACTGCCGCGAAGGCGCGATAGTCCTGCAAGCGCTCAGCCGGCAGTTCGGTTTGTTTTAGACGAAGCGATCTCATACCGGTGACCGTTTGCCCGTCGAGCTTGTACTCGGCGACATACTCACCGTAGTCACGCGTCACTTTCAAAGGCACAGGTATGCGCGCCTGGTACTTGCTCGGCAACGTGATTTTCAAACGATAGGAGATGTCGATAGGGATGCCGAGCTCGATCGGTTTCGTACTACTCGCTTTGCGGCCGGCCAGGGCAGGCATTCTCAACGGCGGAAAGGGAAGCTCGAGCTTGAACTTCTTGCTTGACCAGTCGAAAAAATCATTCTGCGAAACGTTGAACTCGATTTCAAACGGCTTCGAGAGATCAGTTAGATCGGTTGTCTTGATATCGGTAACTTCGCCACTTAGACCACCCACGATGCCTAAAATGCGGCCGAGATCTTTCCAGTTGCTCCTCGGTGTGCGCCGAAACATGATGCGCATGTAGAGCTCCGAGTCGCCGCGCAGGACCATGTGAGTGTGTGCAGTGATCTTGCCGATGTCGTCAACGGCGCCCTCGATAGTGACGAGCTCGGAAGACAAAAATGGAGGTGCGGCGGGCGTGGTCTCCAGGCGCGCTGGACCAGCCGTGGGAATCATCAATGCTTTCTTGTTGCGTAAAGGAGGCGCCAACAATCCCGCCGGCGCCACTTCCGCAGTTGTGTCAGCCCAAAGCGTTTCGTTGCCCAAAGGAATCGCGGTGATGACGTGATCGAATTGACCCGGCGACGGCATGTCGGCGTCAAGCTTTCGTGATGAGTTCATCAGCACCGGATACGCACGCAGACCAGTTGACGCCAGCATCGCAGCAAGGAGAGTGTGTTTGTCTTTGCAGTCGCCATATTGATTGACCATGATGTCTGCAGCCAGATGTGGCTGGTACCGACCCTGGCCCAGCGAAAGACTCACGTAGCGGAAATTCTTGGCAACGTATTCATAGAGTGCTTTGACTTTATCCTGCTCGGTCTGTAGTCCGCGTATTACTTCCTCCGCTTTAACTTTGATCTTCTCGTCAGGAACTATGCGATCCTTTTGCAGAGTCGCATACCATTGGCCCACTTCTTCCCAGCTCTGAAAAGTAGTTAACTGCACGTGCGGATGGAATTCATCGGCTTCTTCACTTTGTGCGTCGTCTTCAGTCTCTTTTTTCTCGTCTTCTTCGCTGTCTGGTTTCAGGTTTGAATGTTTCCAGAGATAGATGCGGCGATCGTTGTCTTCTTTAATAGTCGGGTCAAAGCCGGGTTCAGTTTTCAACTTCACTTTACTCGCGGCGGGTATGTTCACCGTCAATTGATCGTCGAGCACGATGAGACGCTTCGTCACGAAGTAATGCTCGAGCCAGAACTGGTTCTGGGCGAGCGGCGTGGAGATGTTCCAGACCATGTGATACTCGAGCACGTCGCCGGGGCGTAAACCGGGAACAGTGATGTGCTTCTGTTTGAGGTCGGTATAAACCGGAGCTTCGCGAGCAACGGGCGCGGTTAGATCCTGGATATCGGAAACAGCGGCGTTCACGACAGTGCCATCGGCTTTGCGGACCCGCACGTAGTCCATGTCGAGCTTTTCATTGGCAGAGCTGTAGTCAAAGACGAGTTGTCCGAAGCGTTCGACACCGGCCTCACTCTGGATCTTCACGCGCAGAGTTTGTTCGCGCTGTCCGGTGCCGTCGCGCTCAAAGCGATAGGCGGAGCTGAGCTGTTCGACGACTACGGCTTCCTGTGAATAGTCAGGCTTTTGCTTTGCGGCTTCCGGTGGTTTAACCGGGGCTTTTGTTTGAGCAGTGGCTGTAAGTCCGAAAAAGAATGTTGAGATTAAAAGTAAGGCAATGATCTGGGCATTGCGGGGGGAGTACATCTGTAATTTCTCCTGCTGTTGAGGAATCGATCTGGCAAGTTAGTCTACAAGAAGCATTGGATCGTGTAAACAAATCAATATTCTCTGCGTAGCCTCTGCGCCTCTGCGGTTTACATGCGTTTTCGTCTTCTTTTACCGCAGAGGCGCAGAGCACGCCGAGGCTACGCAGAGAATAATTGAGGGAAATCAGGGCATATTTGAGGAAAATCAGAGCAAGCGAGCAGTATCTTGGTTGGCGCAATAAGTAGAAACTGACGCAAAGGAAATCAGCTAATGTCCCGACTCGCTCTTGCTCTTGTAACAATCATCCTCGCAGCTACGGCCGGTTACGGCCAATCGCAATCGCCCCCGTCCTTCCGTTCCGGACAATCCATGTACATCGTTGCTTTTCGCACCTTCCTGTATCCGTATGCTCTGGATGAATCCTGTATCGCTTGTCAGCGAGACTCCATAAATTACGATCTCGATGCCGAGCGGAAGATCAGGAAGAGGATCGAAGAATGGCGCCACTTTAAAGTTGCCGAAAGAGTGAGCGACGCTGATTTCGTCTTCCTCGTTCGTCTTGATGGAAGCTCAATGGAGGGCCTGGCCGTTCCCGTCGACGCTTATCGCCGCTATTTCAAAGAGCATTTTGATCTCGATGCCTTGCGAAACGCCTCTTTTGGACGATATCTGATAGGACCACTAAAACTGCCGACACTGAGCCGTCTGAGTGATCGCCTGGTGCAGCAGTTTCGGGGAAAGGTCGGACCATGAACACGAAAACGACGAGGTGCGAATCCCTCACACCTCGTCGGCTTCACCTGATCGCTGACAGGTTTAAGACACTGAAATCGTCACCGCCGTCAATGTGTTCCCCTCACCTTTCCGGACTTCGACGGTAACAACGTCGTTCGCTTTCACATCGGCAAGAGCCGCATCCTTTCCAGCCTTAGTCACTTTCGTTTCGCTGGTAACCGCAACCGTGTGCTCAGCTTTCTTGCTGTCTACGATGGTCAACGCTGAATCAGTAACCGCAGATACGGTTCCGTTGATCATCGCGGTCTTCTCTTTTTTGGTCTGATCCTTGGCTGGCGTAGTCTGTTCCTGCTTCGCCATGACAAAGCCGGCTGATAAAAGCAGCCCCAGACAGAGCATCGCCGCACCGAGTGCCCTTGATACTTTGCTCATCTTCTCTCTTCCCTTCCTTGATTGTATTTCAGTTGATACGAGTCAGAATTCATTAAAACGCTTTGGATAGGCCGGTTGGTTATCGCGAACATGTGATGACGTTGTGAAACGGTTGTATCATCACCTCCATGGCTGACACGCTTCAGTTCCTCGTCAAGCACGGTTACCTCGTGCTTTTCGCTTCCGTGCTGGCGCAGCAACTCGGACTACCACTACCTTCCACACCGTTCATCATCGCAGCGGGCGCGCTCGCACATGCGGGGCAGTTGAGTTTTACTGCGGCTCTCTTCGTTGCCTGCATCGCCGCGCTGATTGCAGATCTTGTCTGGTTCGAGATCGGCCGACGGCGCGGTGTTCGAGTACTTCAGTTCTTCTGCCGTATCTCACTTGAGCCTGACTACTGTGTACGACGCACCGAGATGTCGTTCGCGCGTTACGGCGCGAAGACTCTGGTCGTTGGCAAAATCGTGCCAGGCGTAAGTGCACTCGCCACGCCGATGGCGGGAATCTACGGCCTGTCGCGTTTACGCTTCGTCTTCTTTGACGGTCTGGGCATCCTGATCTGGATTGGTGCGTTTGAATTGCTCGGCTACTTGTTCAGCGATCAGTTAGAGGATGTTGTCGCGTACGCGTCCCGTTTCGGTGGGTTGCTATTCATAGTTGTCGTCGTGGGCCTCGCGGGTTACGTCGCGTGGAAGTATGTGCAACGACGTCGATTCCTGCGTTCGTTGCGCGTCGCGCGCATCACTCCCGAGCAGTTGAAGGCAGAGTTGGACACGGGCGCAGACGTGGTTATCGTCGATCTTCGGCACGCGCTGGACGACGAGGCTGAGCCGCGGATGCTGCCCGGCGCGATGCGACTGCCTGCAGAGAAAATTGAAGAACGAGGAAATGAGCTACCGCGTGGCAAGACTTTGATCCTTTACTGCTCTTGACCAAACGAAGCGACGAGCGCCCGGGTGGCGCTTGCACTCAAGCGACAGGGAATCACGGACGTGCGACCGCTCGCTGGCGGCCTGCAAGGTTGGCTGGACCGCGGGTATCCCTCGCAAAACAGTCTGAATAAGACTTAAAATCCGTTAGCTCAATAAAGGAGAGAGAAATGAATAACACAGAGTCGACCGAAACATGTGCTCACACACCGTGCAAATGTCCCCGATCCTCCGATGATGAATATTGCAGCCTACATTGTCGGAATGCCGCGGGTGGGCATGAGAAGAACTGTAGCTGCGGCCATCCTGATTGCCTGTAGTTTGATAACGCCGGAGGTCCAGGTGACTACCTCCTGGGCTGCTCAATTCCGAGTCTTGTTACAAACTCGGTATCTGCAAAACGTATAAAGACATCAGCGAACAGATACCGCTTTTCCGGCTGCCAGATTGTGTCGATCAAAACCTTTGAATCGCCTGGTCCAATTGTTAAGGTGCTGGGCGGTTGTTCTCTTTGCATTTCGGACCACAGCCAATACCCTTCCGGTTTATGCCAACTTCCCTTTCGAATCACCAGGTCATAAACCGGTCGCGGCTCTGATAACCCGCTGGAACTTCCGCTCGGATTGTCCTTCAGTGGTCTGTTTTGAGTCGTGATCGAAACCGTTTGCTTACTATTATTTCTGATCACCACCTTCACGGGAATAGCAGCGCCCGCAGCGTGAATCCGCTTTGTCGACGTTAAGGTGATGGTCACACTGTTGTAGGTATGCTCTTCCATATAGTCGTCGTTGACAATGGTAAGAGCAATAAAGGCAGACACCGCAACAACAAATATAAGTAAACCCACTTTTAGCATCACAGAAGAAAAGTTAACGCTTTTGGGTAGCAGGAGATAACTCCTGCTACCCGTATTACCGGAAACCGTACGTCAATGCTTACGGTGAGGTTGAACTGTAGACTTGCCCGTCATCGACCGCAACCGTATTTGTACCACGATCGTGAGCTACTGAGATTTTAACCTTTCCGAGACACTGACCACCCTTACCATCATTGGCCGAAAAGCTTATCTCATACATGCGGCCGTTGCCCTTTCCTGATCGCTCTGCTCGTACCGAAGCTGCAGACGTTCCTATTCCAGCTCCGTCCGGAGATGTATCGCCATCCCCAAGCCCCAGAATCGGCTCGTCTTGCGTGATACTGTTAATCGTAAAGGTAAGCGCATCACCATCCGCATCTGTTACGCCCATGATTGAAACAGGAACCAACCGGTGATTTGCTGACCATAATTGAGACGGGTTGGCAACTGCAAAATTACAATTAGGTGCAGAGTTTGTCGGCGTCACAATCGTTCCTAACGCTTCGATTAGGGCCTCCACTACATCGTTAGCGGTCGGAGCCTCAAATAACTTCCCATTGGTTCCATTCGCTAATTGCGAGAATTGAGCTCTTGCCGAAGAGTCGAATCCAATTAATATCGGATAGATGTGAACCGGATCCTCCCCCGCCGCCAGAGCTGTTGGAATAATGCTCTGACTGATTAACGGAGCCAACGAAGCAGATCTAGCATTCGCCGCTGCAATTACGGCCGCAGTCGTAAAACCTGTGAACGGCTCCGGATCATGGCCTGGAGCATCCCCCATAAGAATGATCGCTTTCTTTGCGTTCTTTCGCCATGTTCCAAGAGAGTTTGAATCAACCGCGTGCATCGATGCAGACAAGACCGCCTCCGGAAAATCGCCACCACACCTCAATGTAAGTGACTGAATGGCTGAAACAATGCTGCTCCTATCTTTGGAGAAGCCAAGCACATCGTGAAACGTTGTGTCGCCGCAGCCAGATTCCCCAAACGGCGAAACGGGAAAATCTTCATAATTCATAACTGCCACGCGATAATCCACCCCTCGAGAGTCAAGGTCGTTCACGATTTGTGTCGCGGCCGTTTTTACCGCGGCGATATCGTCGAACATGCTGCCCGTCGTATCGATCGCAAAAATAATGTCGATGCCTTGTTCAAGCGACGCTAAATACTTGGCGCCTTTGGCAGAGTGCTCGTCGCCGTTGCTCAAAATGAGCACAACTTCATCTGTGTTGGTGGCGCTGAAATCATCAACAGTTATTTTGGCTTTGCCGTCTGCTCCGAAATTCAACTCCCTAACATCATCACTACCACCCTTCACCCCAACTACAACCCAGCCTCTAATCTGATCGCTGCTGCGGCCAGCCTCGACGGTGAGTTTTTGAGGAGTCGTAAGAGTGGAGTCCGGAGTAATGCGGTAATAGTTTGCCGCCAGATGATTTACGGAGATCGATCTTTCTCCGGTGGTGGTATTCGTCGAACTTAAGGAGTGATTATCCTGGAAGTTTGCAAAGGTCGGATAGGCTGAACCCTCCTCATAGAATGAAGAGTCATACCTACTACCTGTCATGAAGTTCCAGAGAGCAAAATGCTTAAACCCGTCGGCCAGACTGGAACCTCTTGTGCCCAACACGGAGCCCATCGCTTCCTCTGTCGAAGTGAATACGCCGAGTCCCTCGAGGACTTCTTTGACGATCCTTGAATCACCACCACTGAATTTTTCCTTGAGCAGTTTGTTGATAAGAACGGTTTCGTAACCGCCATCAATACTGTCGATCGTCACTTGTGTGCTGTTGTAGAACCCCCCGAGATAGTTTCTGTAATCATTCACCGCATCGAAGACTTCGTCCTCCATGAACGTGGCGCTGCTTTCCAACCACCAGCTCTCGCCGGAACGGCCCAGCGAGCTCGTCGATGCGAATTGGACGAGATGAAAAAACTCGTGCGCGGCTGTCACCTTCAAAGCGCCGGTGCTATCGCCTGCGGGATCATCATTCGGGGGAGCCCAGGACATGTCTCGATTTATTTCCAGGAATCCGTCTGGATCAGCTAATCCGAATAAACCACTGCCGAGCTCCAGAATGTAGACCTCAACTTTCCCGTCTGAACCCAGATCCGGCGACTGAAACCCCAGCGTGGTCACCTCATGCGACCAACTTGTTTCCAAAAACCCGCCCAACTGTTGGGCATAGGCCAGACTCGAACTGTTTGGTCCCTTGGTGTCGTAAAAGATTTTGAAATGGCCCTCCGGCGTGTCATAAACATTTGAAGGAGCCGTTTGGACCAGCTCGATACTCTTGGAAGCAATATCCCTTTGGGAGACAGCCGCCGAATACAAAGACGGCTTAGTCATTTGTTGTCGGAGATCGGGACGCGCAAGAAGAAATCGAATGTATTCCTGCACTTCTGGCTGCGCTTTCGGAAGTTCGTCTAAAACTTTCAACAGAACTGCGGTAGCGTCACGCGCGGGAGTAGTGGGCCGGTATTCGTCAGGCAGTACCCAAGGTGTTTGAATAGACAGAGCCTTCAAAACTAATGCTTCATCGAGCGTGATTTTTCCCGCCTTCACGTCTGCATCGATGCGTTTGGCGTTGGCCCAATGACTTCGGCCCGGTGCGTTTGCGTTTGCGTGAGTGCGATTAGAACTTGAGAGTGACGCAGAGGTGAGCAAACCCGCGAGGATTGTTAATGAGAATAGTAACGCTACTGTTACTGAGCGATTGAACTTTGACATGGAGGAGGTGTCCTTTCCGTGATGAGGTAGAGCATTGTTTGGGAGTTGATCAGGTTGGCTCGGCGAGGAGTTGATCCCGATCAGTTGTTAAGGATTCGAGTGACCGGGCTCTGTATACATCGACTGCGTTACATTGTCAACGAAATTTGGCTCTTTGATTAGCACGTTTGGGCAGTGTTGATCATGGACCAGGCTTAAATGTTGGTGGTCCAGAGGCGCACGGCGCCGTCGTCGCTGCCGGTGATGAGGCGGGTGTCGGCTAGGAATGAGAGGGCGTTGAGGCCGGGACATTCAGCGATGGTTCGTGAGCGGCCGGTCTCGAGATCCCACACGCGGATTCTGCCGTCCAGTGAATATGCGGCTAGTTTGTCATTCTGAATTGAGATTGCCATGCGGCACACGCAGGAACAGTTCTCACCTAAAATGCGTGCTTCGCTAGTGCGAACGTTCCAGAGGCGCACAGTCTCGTCCCAGCTCCCGGACGCCAGTTCACGGCCTCCGGCGAGGAATGAAATTGAGGTAATCTGACGGGTTGATCCACCTATCACCTGCATCGTGCCCGTCTCAAGATCCCAGAGCCTGATCGATGGATTTGAACGATCACTATCAGCCGCGGCGATTTGACGTCCATCGGGTGAAAAGGCGATCGAGCGTGGACCACTCCACGCACCTTTCAAGACACGCATCTGTCCCGTTTGCAAATTCCAGACTTGTATCTCGCAACGCCCCTCCCCACTCGCCGAAGCGAGACTCTTGCCGCCCGGCGAGAAGACGAGTGACGGCTGTTTGCCGATCTGGCCCAACAACTTCACCTCGCCGGATTGTAAATCAACGATCTCAATCGATGATCCGTTGACTGCGGCGATCAGCACGCCGTTTGGTGAAAAAGCGAGTGCGGAAACTGGCGCATCGCATTGCTTCACAATCGAGGTGGACTGTGGTTGCAATAAGCGGATGAGACGATCGTCTCCACCGCAAACTATCATTTCGCCTGACGGAGAAACGGCGATTGAGCGAACTGCTTTTGAGAACTGTTCGATGACTCCCAACCGCGGCCACGGATTTGACGGAGTCGGCTCATTAGCTGGTGAAAGATCACCGCTCGCGATCTTCGATTCAGATCTCGAGAGCGTACGGATCGCGCGCGCCCACGACTCAACGGCCCAACGCGCGTCACCTTCATTCAAGGTGCGGGCCTTTCGCAAACGTTTGACCAACAGACCGCGGAGCAAGTCGCGCTGCAATCCATCCTGTGAAACAAGCAGATCGCTGGCGACACGCTCTCTAACTGCGAGGACCAGCAACGAGATCTCTTCTTTAAAAACGCCGCAATAGTCTTTTAAGAGGTTCTCGCAGAGCTTCGCATCCGTGAGTGGTGCAAGACCGTGCCTGACCAAGATCTCGCCGAGCGTTTGCGGCACCGATTCATCGAATTGCTTCAAGACCAGATCTCACCCTCTGTGTGCCCGAAGTTGATTCTCGTGCCGAGGGCCAGCGTCACGCTGCGGCCCGGCGAGACATCCTTCACCTCACCTTTCTGATTGGTGGTGGACCAGGTTTGCAGCGAGATGTTTTTGAGGCCCCAGATCTCCGGATCAATCGGATGTTTAGTCACGGCCGCGACAGGTTGGGTGAAGTCGTATTTCTTTTCCTCGTCTACGTGATGTGCAAACAGTAACGTGTCGTGATTCAGCATCACGAAGTTCTTGCCGATGCGAACACGTGGCGGCAGGCGCAGTTGTCGCGCGCACGACCAGCAACGATTGTGGTCTTCATCTGTGTCGTGAAAATTTTCTGCGTTGCAGTGTGTGCAATAGATGATCGAGTCGCGCAGACGGACCATCGCTGAGCGCCAGTTACTTTCACGCACGCGACCATGTTGCGGATCGCGAATACCATCGGTGAATGCTTTTGTGAACAGGTCACGCAGGAAACGCGGATACAGCGGCCAGAAAGCGAGCGCGTTGCGCTGAGACTGCGGATCGGGCGCATTTGAGTCGTCAGCCGCATCGAAGATAAACAGCGGCTCCGTTCCGTAAAGCTTCTTCATCGCCGGCAAGTCGAGACATTTGATCGCGAGCTCTTTCTTGCCTTCGAGCGGGTGATGCATGACGAACATGTAGAACAACAACACCGCGAGCGAGAAGAGATCAGTTTGTGTACTGGGCGTCGCTTCGCCTCTGACAATTTCCGGCGCCATGAATCGCGGCGTGCCATAGACGGCGCTGCGCGACTGGTTATCCACCGCGACGTTGTCGTTGTCGCAGATGAGGATCTCGCCGTTGTCCGGATCGAAGAAGACGTTGCCGAAAGAGATGTCGCGATAGCAAAGGCCTTTTGTGTGAAGCTGTAGATAACTGTGCGAGAGCTCGAGTCCGGCGGTGGCGAGGGCACGAAAGCCGGGTTCGATCCTTCGCTTCATCAAGTCGACGATGCCGCGGAACCTACGATCTCTGAGCGGCATGATATAGCCAAAGCCGGCGCTTGCAGATGAAGTCGCGAGCTCCACCGGCCAGAGGAATCGATCGCTCGGAGTTCCCATTTTAATCAGCGTCTCGAGCGCTTTTTGTTGTTCCGGCGTCGCGGAAACCGGGTAATACCACTTGAGCGCGACGGGTTTGCCTGCAAGTAGCGCGCGGTAAACTTCGCCCTGTCCACCGCTGCCGAGGAAATTCTCGACGACGCAGTCGCCGCGCGTTGTCGCAGTGCGGACTTTCTGACCTGGTTTAAGAATCTGGTCCATTTACTTTACAAAGAATACCAAGGGTGACGTCGTCGCCACTGCCCGCGCGCGTCGTATCGCTGAGCCAGCCAGCGAGGTTCTCTTTAATAAAGGGCAGGCCGTTTTCACGAATCATGTTCAGGATATCAGAGCCGACTTTGAAGAAGCCGGACTCGTGTCGAAATGAATTCGGATAACCGTCAGTCGAGAGCAAGATCAAAGCGGGCGGCGACTGAACGAACGGCTGGAAGCTCACGCGGAAATCACGCCACGCGTCCGGAGCGCACAGTGAAGTGGTTTCGTTACCAAAGAGCCGATCATCTTTGGTCAGCGGTCGTGTTACGTCCCCACTATCGCTGACGGTGATAATCTCTCCGTCTCCCAGTTGCAGGTAAACAGCGAAGTGCGCAGTGACCGCAGCAACAAGCAACGTCGCGCCGTATGCAATGAGAGACTCCTCGCTGAGTGGATCCGTGTTGAGATGATCGGTGACTAGTTCAACCCACTTGCGGACAAGCGCACGCGGCAGCCAATCTTCGGTCGCGTCTTTCAATAACGACAGGTTGTCTGCCTGGTTATTGACAAACTCATGGACCAACTGCACGGCGCTTTCAACCGCGAGAGACGCGCCGATATGGCTACGCGAGTATCGCGCGCTACCATGACCATCAGCGACCGCAAGCACGATCGACGCGCCCTCGCCCGAGTCCGGAAACCAGTGAATCGCATCCTGATTCGGAAGCCCGTTACGCTCATGCACCGCGCCACGCACACTCTGACCAGCAACTTGCCAATGGTTCGGCATCATAATTAGCTACAAAGAGACCAAAAAAGGTGAACTCACCAGACGTCATCAATTGTGCCTGGTCCTGTATCAGGGATAACGGGGATCGGTACGTTCAGGCCGGGAGACGAATCCGCGATCTGGCTGGCCGGTGATGAGGCCGACTTGAGCACCGCAGTCGAGACCCAGCGAATGTATTTGGTCAGAGCTTCGGGATTGTTGGCCTGGAGTGGTCTGAGCTCCGGGTTATTGATGAACCTCTTCAACACTTCCTGATCGGCGTCTTCACCAATCGCGATCGCGATACGCACGGCCTTACGACCCCAAGGCTCGTTCATCAAAGCCTGCAACCCGCCGTTGAAGTCGTCTGTCGGTTGACCATCTGAAATTAGCACGAGGACGGGTGGCAACGCGCGATCCGTCATGGGCGGAATCCTGAGCTGGTCCGCAACAATGCTGAGCGCGCGGCCCATCGCCGTGACGCCACCGGCCGTGAGATCTTCCCACCTAAAATCCGCGATATCCGTCGGCTGCGAGACGTGCCACTGAGCGCCATCAGAGAACCTGACCGCGCGCACGAGCACCTGCGCGTTCGGATTCTCGTCGGCAACATCCTGCATCGACGGAATCGCTTCTTTGATTGCGGTATTCAGCGATTGAATCTTGCCGTCGACTGCCATCGAGCCGGAACAATCGGCGATCCAGATGAAGTGCAGTGGCCGTGTCGCTAACTCACCACCAGGTCGCAACGTCATTTCGGTATACCTTCCTCAAAGTGATTCAAGCTCGGCGTCGCTTGCGCATTGTATTCGAAAGTGACGACTCCAGATCGGCCCGCAGTGTTTTAGCTTCCGCAAAATAGGGATCGAGGCTGAGCGCCTGGTCCACATAATCCAACGCCTGGTCTAGTTGGTTCAGACTGTAACAACAAACTGCAATGTTGTAAGCAGTGCCCGGCGCGGGACCGTAGAGCTCAACCGAACGCTGCAGGAATTCGACAGCTTTCTGATGAAACTCCATTTCCAGGAGGAACGTTCCCAGCTCAAACGCCAGATCGCTTTCCTCACCAATCGGCAAATAAGAATCCCACACTTTCAAGATCCCTTCGTGCAACTGCCGCTTTTGCAGCTCGCTCATCTCCGGCAGATGTGCTTTTAAAGCCGGTAAGCTCTCACGGAATCTTTTGTGGTCCCAGCAGCTCAATCTCAGAAACGCAAGAATTTGGTCCAGTGTTAGCGCCTCGTAAATCTGTGCGAACGGTTCCTTCAAGATGAAGAAATCATCAGGGCCGAATTTTTCGATTGCTTCAGCGTAAGCGTATCGAGTCTCGATGAAGTTGCGGGGAACATTGCCGAACATAAAAGCGGAGACGTTGAGATGGTGAGAGGCGCGCTCCGGGTGCAGCACGCTAGCGCCAAGGTGGCGGCAGTACTCGCCGATGATTTGATAATCAACCATCATCGAGAAAGATCCATGGAGGGCCAGGGCTGGTGCTCCCCTTCCCAGGTTCAACTCCTCATCCCGACTATAGCCCCGGTCGCCCGAGAGCAGCAGCATACGTCCACTCGAGAGGCGATGAAGATTTTTAATGCAATCCAACGCTGAAGTGGGGAATAAAAACGAAGTGTTGGTGAGACGCCTTTTGTAGTCGAGCAGGATGCGATTCCATTTCGGATCTTCGTAATAACTTCCGTTAATCGGGTGTTCATTCGCCGAGATCTCAATCCGCGAGAGAATGTCCGGATCCGCAGGGTCGAGTTCGTGCTGTGGAGTTGTCAGGGTGATCAGAAGTTCAAACAGCTTATTCTCGGCAGCGACGAACGCATCCTGAGGTGTACTGTCGAACACGTAGTTTGAAATCACGATTAAAGGATTACGCAGCGTGCCGGTGGAAAGGACGTCGCCGGTCTCGAGCAGCTCGAGTTGCACGTCGCTCTCGAGATCAAAGCGCGCGAAATCCAGCACACCTTCTTCAATAAAAGAAACGAGGGACGGATGCGTGCGCCAATGCTCGATATTACTTTCCGTGAAATCCGTCATCACATATCTGATCGGAATCGCTTTCAGGACGGAGTTTCGCTGAAGGCTGAGAAACTTTTTCAGAAACGAGTATGCGAATCGCCCGGCGCCGGAACCGAGCTCGACGATATGAACAGGCTGACCACGGTCGAGCGTGCTCCAGTCGCGCAGGAAACCCATCACCACGCGTGCGTAAGCATCAGCGATGAACGGGCTGCTGGTGATGTGATGAGGAACAGCACCTGAGCGCCAGGCGTCAATGCCCTGTTGCTCGAAGTAATTTCGCTGTAGCCGCCAAAGGAGAGACTTCGACAAGCGTTGATTCACTTCCAGCGGCAGGATTTCTTCATCTACTATCATGCGGCTTTATCTTTTGCGCTTGTGCTCTCCCTTGAGGATCTGCTGGAACGAGTAAAAGTGATCCATGGGAAGACTCGCCTGTTCGGCGTCGTCTGCAAAAGGTTGATAGTGACCGGAACCGTTGGACCACCATTGCAGTTGACCGTTGTTGAAGAAGACCTCTCCGGCATAGAGCACTTGTTTGCCTTCGGCGATCGAAGGGTGCCGGTAGCGGTTGTGCAACAGCATCTCTCCCTCGCGCGTACGCACGAAGTTGTATTGTTGGTTAGGAACGTTCACGCCGTGACTGTGCTGCCGGTGCAAACGGTACTGGCCGGCAAAGTTGCGCAGACGGAAGATATTGTTCGGATCTACCGGCTCTATAGCGCCTGGATGCAGATTGGGGTAGAGCTTAAATGCCTGCACGACGCGTGCTGGAAAACATTGAATGGTCCGTGCTGGCGCGCTCTTCTTTTGTACGAGTGTTTTAACAGTTGTCTTCACTAAAGACCCTTGCTTGAGCAGCGGTTGAACAGCTTTTGAGTGACTGTTGAGCTTCGGGACCGCCGGCAGATTCACACGCTGCTGTGGAAGTTGGTCTGATCGTCGCTGTATGGGCAGTGTCAAACGCGCATTCTGAACAGGCCGTTGTGCCAAGGGTTTCTTCATAATCGTTGAGCGCTAGTCTTCCTCGTCGTCTTCCATTGCGTCTTTATGCTCTCCGTATCGTTTTTGTGCGCCCAGTCGTTCGTCAATACTTACGGCGATACCCTCGTCGCGAAGCGCTTGAACGGCCAGCATGGATCCCTCTAATCCTTTATAAAGGCCCCGGCAGATAAGCGTTATGCGGACTTTATATGTTTTCGCGAATTTGACCAGGTTCTCGGCACAGCCAGGCTTCTTGTCCGTTGTCTTGTATGTTGAGCTACAGGGACTCTTTGAAAGATTCAGTATTATATGCAGTCCTTTCAATCCACCAGCCCCATACTCGGCCAACAGCGCCCGCATGGCCACATCTTCCGCGTGTTCGGGACCGAATGTTTTTGTTTTCAGACTCTTTGCTATTCCCAATTCCTTTAGCTCATCTCCGCCAGCGTCTATCATGATCGAGACGAAAGTAGCCATGCCCGACTTGAACCATTGTTTGTCATTCATGTCCTCGTCAGACTGACCAAAGCTCCACTTAGGCGCCGCCGCTCTTTGCACAACCTTCGTTTGCACTATAGCCGGACGCAAAATACCAGGCCGCGCCGGTTGCATGCGTTGGACCAACGGGTTTGGCTTCACGGGCACTCGTGGAGGTTGCGGGTGCGTGATCGCTTTCCGTTGCAATACGTGAGGAATGGGAAGCGGCTTGTTGACGTTTGGACCAGCCACCGCTGTCTTGCGTTGAAGTACCTTAGGCACCGGCATGGGTCGGTAAGCCGGCGGCGCGGCCGGAGTTTTTCTTTGAATTGTTTGAAGCGGGATTCGACCCTTTTTCATACTTGATTTCCCGAGTGAATTAGCCACGGATTGTTCTGCGGATTACTTTAACTTGCGCTCCATCAACGGACTGCCGCGACTGCTTTTTCCCACGCTCTGAAATCCCTGGCGGCGGTACATTGCAACCAGCGCCTGCGGTGAGATTCCGTTATCTGAAGGACGTGCTTCGAGACTAACAGCCTTGAAACCTTGTCTGCGCGCCGTGGACACCGCGGCTTCGATGAGTTTGGCAGCGACACCGCGGCGACGATGTTGTTGGTCCACTTGCAGATCCGAAACAAAAGCTTTACCTCCGCCACGCGGCGAGAGATTGACGGATCCGGCAACCTGTGGCGTGCCGCTGATCGTCGCGCGTATCTGCTGGTGACGACCCGAAACCGGAACTGGAGCCTGCACGTTATAGTTAGGCGCTGCCTGACGTTGTGCAATTCCTGGTCGTCGAAACTGTGCGATTCCCGGTTGGGGTTTTGCCGGTGGTTTCATGGCAGTCACTCTTACTTCCGCGGCATCACTGTCATTGCGGCCTTCACGCCCATGCGGTCGGCTTCGGCTTCCAACGCATGGTCCTGGACCACAGCCACGCCGCCGCCAAACGGATTCTGTACTCGTCCGGATTTTTGTTGCAGCACGTGCCACAACTCGTGCCCGAGCAACTTCTGCCCCTCAATCGTGTGTGGATTGTACTGGCCCGGAGCGAAGTGAATATTCGTGCCCCAGGTGTAGGCGATGGCTCCGAGCGCCGTCGCGTCGTGTCCGATGTGAACCCGAACGTCAGAAAAGTCTCCCCCGAGAGCGGTCTCCATCTTTGTGCGCACGTCTGAAGGTAACGGCAAGCCACCTGCCTTTGGCCTGAGCGGGACTCGAAACGCTTCGACGCCAGGCTTACTCTGGCGCTGAATAGTTTGTGGCGCGCGCGCACTCCACAAATCGAGTCGCGCTTGTAGCATGCGGTTACCGCCAATGACATGCGCCTGAACGACGCCCACGGAAGCAACAAATCCGGACGCTCGCTGATGTAATTTCGTTTGCACAATTCTCATCGCATTCATCTCCGCCTCAAGCTGGCTCAAACATTCATTCGTGCTCTACAGGTTTCCCCATGAGTGCTTTCAAATAAGGGGGAAGGATTGCCTTACAGAAAACGATCGTCGGTGTTCCGCCATCATTCTTTATTGAGAGGGCCGCTTTTCCCTTCTTACCTTTTAGGCGCGTTGGAAAATACGTTTGCCATGCACTTCCAAAA
>Ga0208338_1000090_pt1 | contig 27890 bp, 43 predicted proteins | sample ForSoiNitrogNN91_FD_187858 | JGI IMG/M metagenome (GOLD analysis project Ga0208338, IMG submission 187858) | Forest soil microbial communities from Browns Valley, California, USA, that are Nitrogen fertilized - NN91 (SPAdes) | ecosystem: Environmental > Terrestrial > Soil > Temperate forest ...
AGCAGGAGATAATTATACACACTTTTTGCTCTATGGACCGCTGGAATTCACCAAGCCTGTTTAGCGACGACGCTCCCGATACCGGGGCGCCGCCCGAAGGCGTCCCGCTCGCCGAGCGCATGCGGCCGCGCTCCCTGTCGGAGTTTGTCGGCCAGACGCATCTCGTCGGCGAAGGCCGCATTCTCCGACGATTACTCGCAGGCGGGGGCGCTCTGCCTTCGCTGATTCTCTGGGGCGCGCCGGGTACAGGCAAAACAACGCTGGCCCGCCTGCTCGCGGACAGCAGTGGCCTGCGCTTCATCGCGCTCTCCGCCGTCTTCTCAGGCGTGAAAGATCTGCGCGAAGCCATTCAACAGGCGAAGGCCGAACAACGCTACGGCAAACGCACTGTGCTCTTCATCGATGAGATCCATCGCTTCAACAAATCGCAACAGGACGCACTGTTACACGCAGTCGAAAACGGCACAGTCACCCTCATCGGCGCGACCACCGAGAATCCGTCCTTTGAAGTCACCGGCGCGCTCCTTTCGCGCGCGCGCGTGCTGGTGCTTAACCAACTCTCCGAAGACGACATCAAAACGATTCTCCAAAACGCCACCACTGACAACGAGCGCGGCCTCGCACGTTTCAACCCTGCCATCTCCGACGAGTTACTGGATCGAATGGCGCACTCCGCGAACGGCGACGCACGCGTTGCACTCACCGCGTTGGACGCCGCAGTCGAGTCCACTTCACCAGACGCAAACGGCGTCAGAACAGTTTCCGAGCAGACCGTGATCGAGGCCCTCGGTCGCGCTCACTACGCTTACGACAAAGGCGGCGAAGAACACTACAACCTGGTCTCCGCGCTGATTAAATCGCTGCGTAACTCAGACGTCGACGCCGCTCTCTACTGGCTCGCACGGATGATCGAAGGCGGCGCTGATCCGATCTACATCGCGCGACGCCTGTGCATTCTCGCTTCCGAAGACATCGGGCTCGCGGATCCGCAGGCGATGGTCCAGGCCGCTGCCGCTGCCGACATCGTGCAACTGATCGGTTTGCCTGAAGGACTGTTTCCACTCTCGCAGGCGACGATCTATCTCGCACGCGCACCGAAGTCGAACGCAATCAAGAGCGCGTATTTCGCAGCGGCAACGGACGCGGAAGAAACCGCTCGAGTGCCAGTGCCCCTACATCTACGAAATGCAGTCACGCCGCTGATGAAACAAGTCGGTTACGGCAAAGACTATCGTTATGTGCACAGTGATCCGGCCGCGAAAGAAGAGATGGATTGTTTGCCCGAACAATTACGCGGCAGAAAATATTTTTCAGAAGAAGGTTTACCAGAACAGGAACAAAGGGGTGAGACAACAGGAAGTGATGACTAACCAAAAGTCTGACAAGGAGCTCGCATTCCTTCAGGACTTATTCATCGCGCCCGATTGGGGCGAACGTTTCGCAGAACTAATTGACGCGCACGTAACCCTTCCGAAAGAAGGCAGAGCGCTTTACGTCGCAGCCGGCACGGGCGGTCATGCAATGGCGCTGCACGAGCGCGCGGGTGACAAAGTCGAGCTGCTCTGCGTCGACGAAAACCCGGAATGCATAGAGCTCGCGCGAGCTAAAGCGATCGCAACCAGCGAGAAGATCGTCTTCGGCACCACGCGGCCCGACAATCTCGACCTAGAAGACAATCGTTTCGATTTAGTAATCGGTAACGCATCACTCGTTTCGCGCCAGCGCGTGCGCAAGATGTTTTCCGAGCTCGTGCGCGTCGCAGCGCCCGGCGCTACCATCGTTTTAACTTTGCCAACCTCCTCGAGCTTCGGCGAGTTCTTTTCGATCTACTGGGAAGCACTACACAACAACGGCCTGCTCGATCACGAATCAGACGTCGAGCAGTTGATCACTGAGCTGCCGACAATCTCAGACATCGAACAACTCGCCGAAGACGAAGGCCTGCGCGACGTGAAATCATTCACGCGAGTTGAGGAGTTTGACTTCGAGTCAGGCGAGCAGTTTTTAAGCTCTCCGCTCGTAGCAGAGTTTTTGATGAAGGAGTGGTTGGCCCTCGTACCTGAAGATAAGAGGGCCGCATTGTTCGATGAGATCTCTCGGTTAATAAACGAAGAGAGGCATGAGGCGGAGTTCGCGCTTTCCGTGAAAGCGACGCTGGTCATTGGACAGAAGGCCCACACTAATTAAGGCCACTGAAGCGAAGACGGGGGATTACAACGCTGCGACTGTCCGGACCGCGCTACTTCTCCAGCTTCCGGTCCTCGCTGCGTTCACCGTCTTCGATACCCTCACGAAAAGCCTTCTTGCTTTGTCCGAGGGCTTTCGCCAGTTGCGGTAACCTCGTGGCGCCGAAAAGCAAAAAGATCACGAGCACGATAATTACGAGTTCGGGGGTGCCGAGTCCTCCGATCCCGAAAGCCAGGATTGATTGATTCATAATTTCCTCTTTCTAACGGGCCGCGCCGGGTGGGGCCAAATTACTCTCGCCAAAAACTATTCCTGATTGCCTGATTCGTAAAACAGGTACTTCCTCCAGGTCTCGTCAGCTCTGCCCAGGTAACGCATGATCTGTCGATTCACGTGTAGTGAAAACCCACGAGGTCTGCGCAACAGGTGCATGCCGGATTCCTCTGGAGTCCGGTTACCCTTCCGATGATTACAACGCTTGCAGCAGGCTACCAGATTATCCCACGCGGACTCCCCTCCGCGCGAGCGTGGAAGCACATGATCGAGCGTTAATTCCGAAGGCGGGTACTGAGTGCCGCAGTACTGGCACGTCGAATGGTCTCGCAGCAGGATATTCTTCCGCGAGAGCGAGCGACGTTCAAAAGGTATGTGGATGTATTCCGTCAAGCGAATAACAGAAGGTGCATGGATGGAGAGTTTTTGCGAATGGAGCATGTGACCATTGTGCTCCTCCGCCCGCGCTACTCCCTTGAAGATCATCACGACGGCGCGCCTTTCGGTGCACACATTGATGGGCTCGAAGGAAGTATTAAGGACTAAAACTCTGCCATTCATTAGCGCGATATTACGCGAGCGCGGAAGAGGGTGTCAAAAATTATGGGGGTAGAAGCCACTAAATTTCTGTTAACCCTGAGAATAGAACAGGTCAGGAAGGGTGGCTTGCCCCCGCTCGTCCATTCCAAGCAGCAGCGGGGGCAAGCCGCCCCTCTTCCTGACTTGTTCTATTCCTAAGCCCGCCCGATAGTTACGACAAACACGCTCTTTGCGCCAGCTTCGACTAAAGCTGCCGCGCAGGCCGATATGGTGGCGCCGGTCGTGAACACGTCATCTACCAGCAAAATATTCTCACCCGCGATTAGCCGCGGGTTTACGACGCGGAACGCTCCAGCCACGGTATCCCGCCGCCCTTTCGTATCCATGCCGGCGCGGTACTTTTCCGTAATCGAGACACGCACCAGGCTGACTTCATCGAGCGGCAAGTTGAGTTCTTTCGATACCGTCTGGCCGATGATCGATGCCTGATTGAAACCTCTTGTTTTCAAGCGCTTCGGATGCAGCGGCACCGGAATGACGCGCGTGCTCCGACTCAGCGGCTCACGCGTCACGAGGTCCGCGAGCAAACTCTCAACCTGTTGCGGCAGATATGGCTTTCGTTTCAACAACAGCACCGACTCGCGCAGCGCACCCTCATAGATCCCAGCCGCCCGCGCCGCCGTAAACACTAGCTCCTCACACCTGCCGCATCGCTCCTGCTCCGGCGCCCCGCACTTCAAACAAATCCGTTCCTCATCCGTGAAAATCCGTGTTTCACTCCAACACGTCTCACACGCAACTCCGAATCGTCTTTGCTCGACACTTTGTCCGCAGATTACACAGATTTGTGGATACACAATCGTGAGGATCGCATCGTAGATACGCGTGAGGTTCATACTAAAACGAGCGGCCTCCCCGAATCGAGGAGGCCGCAAATTATCTCAAATCAAAACCAAACTTTAATCTTCGTCGTCGCCTAGCAAACCGCGCTCCTGCAAGTCCTGGCAGCGCACACAATGTCGCGCCCACGGCACCGCGTCGAGACGCTTATCCGGCACAGCCTCACCACAGTGAACACACTTTCCATAACCCGACTTTTCGATCCGTTCAAGCGCTTCATCGATTAGATTCAGCAACTGCCGATCATTGTCAGACATCGAGACCAGCAGCTCTTTCGTGTATGCATTAGCCGCCATGTCCGCCGGATCCTGCGTGGCTTCCGCATCGCGCTCGCGACTGTAAAGCTCAGCCGCCTGCACCTGTCCCACGAGGCCTTCGCGACGATCCAATAACTTGTCTCGAAAAACTTTTGTGCGCCTCTTATCCATTATTTATTTTCACCCTCCACCCTACTTGTTATTGCTAAGATCACTTCTGATACGGCAAACCATGAATGATCGTGTACGCTCGATATAACTGTTCAAATAGCAGCACTCGTGCCATCTCGTGCGTCAGTGTCAAGCGCGACAGTGACCAGCGCTTGTCTGCACGTGCTTTGAAATCGCTTGCCAAACCATTAGGTCCGCCGATGACAAACGCGACTTCCTTAACCCCGCTTCCTTCCCAGCTTTGCACGTGAGCAGCAAGCTGCTGCGACGTCCACTCAGCACCCTCGGAATCCAAAAGCACTGTTACCGCGCCGGGACGGAGAGCGTCTGAGATGCGTTTCGTCTCCCGTTCGATGCCCGACTTGTCGGCGCGTCCAAGTTCTCGCAGCTCAGTCACTTCACAACGTACAAAGTGACTGAGTCGCGCGGCGTAATCGTCAACGAGCGCGCGCAGTCTCGCATCGCGAGTCTTCCCTGTCCAGATGATCCGCAAGCGCATTGTTTATCCACAGATTACACAGATCTCACAGAACTCTTTTGGCTGATTGATCTGCGCCATCTGTGGATAACCGGTAGCGCGCGATCTTCTCGTAGAGGTTCTTGCGGCTGATTCCGAGTATGCGCGCGCACTCTGCTTTGTTTCCGCCGGTCGCCGCGAGCGTTTCTGAAATGTAAGACGCTTCTAGCTGCGCCAGACTCTGCGGCTTCTCTTTTCGCTGTTGCACACTCACCGCAGCGCTCAGCCCCGCCGGTAAATCTTCTTCTTCAACTTTCTTTCCCGTCGCGACGATCACTGCACGCTCGATGATGTTCGCGAGCTCACGCGCATTGCCGGGATAGTCGTAAGACTTGAGCACTGCCTTCGCGGCCGGCGACACCCGCTGCACATCGCGCCCGTGCTTCGCGGAGTAATGCTTCAAAAAATGCTCGATCAGTTGTGAAAGATCATCTTTGCGCTCACGCAGCGGAGGTACTCGGATGTTTATTACGTTCAGACGATAAAAAAGGTCTTCCCGGAAACGACCATTGTTTACTGCCTCATCCAGATCGACGTTTGTTAATGCGATTACACGCGCATCCAGCTTTATGGTCTTGCGCCCGCCGAGCCGTTCAAACTCGCGGCGTTCGATCACGCGCAACAACTTCGCTTGCGCGTCAGTCGAAAGATGCGCGATCTCGTCGAGAACCACCGTGCCTCTATCCGCCGCTTCAAATCGTCCGGCCTTTGCTTCAACCGCGCCTGTGAACGCGCCGCGCTCGTAACCGAATAGCTCAGCTTCGAGCAACTCGCCCGGAAGCGTCGCGCAATCTATTTTGACGAAAGGATGCGGCGCGCGTCGTGATTTGGAGTGAATGTACACGGCCAGGAGATCCTTTCCCGCGCCCGACTCACCCGTAATCAGAACGTTCGCATCGGTTGAACTTACGCGCTCCGCGAGACGCGCCGCCTCGCGCATTCCGGGAGAGCGCGCAAATATCTCGATCACGATTCTCGTCTCAAAGAACCACTACTGTCCGCGCTGAATTCAGCCGGCAGCTCGACTCGCTTCGACTCGCGCCAGAGGCGTTCGAGGTCGTAAAACTTCCGCGCCTTCTGCTCAAACACATGCACTACGAAATCGCCGTAATCCAGAAGGATCCACTCGGCAGTCTTGTAGCCCTCGACGCGCAGCGCTGCGTGGCCCGCCTTTTTCAGCGTCTCGTAAACCTCGTCTGAAATCGCCTGCACCTGCCGCTCGTTGGCGCCACTCACGATCAAGAAGTAGTCAGTGAAACTGGCAATCTCGCGCAGGTCCAAAACTACCGGCTCGATCGCTTTCTTCTCACCGGCTGCGTGAAGTGCAGCAAGGACACGCTCGTCGAGCTGCTCGGCAACCGCTGGTTGAGGAGTGGCCCGCACGCTGGGTTGCGGGTTTAACGACTGTTCCTTAACTGTTGAGTCTTGCTTCATCAAGTTTATAAATTCCGTACTTCTTTATGTACTCAAGCACCGGTCCGGGTACGAGACCAGTCAATTCTGCTACGCGTCCTTCACTCGCGAGGCGTCTGATGCTCGTCGCCGAAACATCTTTCATCACCACGTCCGTGAAGAAGATCTGCTTTGCACCTTCGGTCTGCGAGGGCGACTTGCCATCGCGCACGTCAACAATGCGAGCGCTTACTTTGCCCACATGCGTTGTTACGGGTTCGTAGCCGGGCCGGGTGACGACGATGTGATTCGTCATCGACAGCAAACGCTCCCACTCACGCCAGGTCGTGATCTCAGACCACGAATCGGCGCCCATAATGAAAAAGAGCTCGGTTGAATCACCCACCGCTCGCTGAAAGTGATCGACCGTATCCACCGTGTAACGCCGATCCGGAGCATCGAGCTCGAAAGTCGATATCGATAACTGCGGATCGTCCTGCGTCGCGAGCGCGAGCATCGCATAGCGATGTATCGGCTCCGTTACAGGACGCCCGATCTTGTGCGGCGCCATCTGGGCCGGTATAAAAAGTACTTTCTCAATCTCAAATAACTGCGAAACTCTGCGCGCGACTTCGAGATGACCTGCATGAACCGGATCGAACGTGCCGCCATACAACGCTATCCGCTTCTGCGCACACATTTTTACAGAGCCAGCTCCACCGTGTCAGCGCGTTTGCTCTCCGCGTTCAACTCTTCGAGCTTCGCGGCCATTGCATTCACAAGCTCGCGCACGCCTTCATTAGTCGCGGACGAGATCGCAAAGAACGGTTTGTTGTCTGCAATCGCGCGCTGCTTCAGAGACTCCAAACGCTCCGGCTCATCAAGCGCGTCAATCTTCGTCGCGACCACGAACTGCGGCCGTGTAGCCAGGTCCTGGTTGTACGACGCGAGCTCGTGATTCACAGTCTCGTAGTCGCTGACCGCTTCGCGTCCTGACACTGACGAAACATCGACGAGATGCAGCAACAACTTCGTGCGCTCGATGTGACGCAGAAAACGATCGCCTAAACCAGCGCCGGTGTGTGCGCCTTCAATCAGTCCCGGTATGTCGGCGATCACGAGAGTACGAAAGTCACCGAGATCGACCACGCCGAGATGTGGCTCCAAAGTCGTGAACGGATAATCCGCGATCTTCGGACGCGCTGCAGACACGGTCGAGATAAACGTCGACTTGCCCGCATTCGGAAATCCGACCAGACCAACATCGGCCAGCAGCTTTAGCTCGAGCTGAAGGTCTAATTCCTCGCCCTTGCTTCCAGTCTGATGATAGCGAGGCGCGCGATTCGTCGACGTCGCGAAGTGTGCATTTCCGAAACCACCGCGGCCACCACGCGCAGCCAGCCAGCGATCGCCGTCGTGACTCAGGTCGTGCAGCAGGTCGCCGGTCGTAAAATCAAAGATCTGTGTTCCCACTGGAACGCGAACAAGTAAGTCTTCCCCGGTGCGGCCCGAGCGATTCGATCCCTCACCGTGCAGACCGCGAGGCGCGATGTGGCTCGGGTTGTAACGCAGGTGCAGGAGGGTGTTCAGCGAAGCATCCGCAACGAGGACCACGTCGCCGCCGCGTCCACCGTCGCCGCCTGATGGACCACCGCGGGGCACAAACTTCTCGCGCCGGAACGCTGTAACGCCGTTACCTCCGTCACCCCCTTGCACGTGAATCTTGGCGCGGTCAATAAACATCGCAAAATTGAAAACGACGCCCAGGCGCGCTTTATTGCTGCTCAGGCGTCGCGAACTTTTTCAGAAACTGTTCTAAGCAGCAGTTTGCTCCGCTGGATAAACGCTGACGAACTTGCCGGACCGGCCCTTGTCTTCAAACTTCACGACCCCGTCGATCAGCGCAAACAACGTGTCGTCTTTGCCGCGGCCGACGTTGTTACCGGGTTTCCAACGCGTACCTCGCTGGCGCGCGATGATGTTGCCGCCGAGCACACGCTCACCACCGAATTTCTTCAGACCGAGTCTCTGTGACTGTGAGTCGCGACCATTACGAGATGAACCAACACCTTTTTTGTGTGCCATTGTCTTTACCCAATCGAATCAATCTTTAACGTTGTGTAGCCCTGGCGATGACCGCGCGTGCGCTTGTACTGCTTGCGGCGCTTTTTCTTGAAGACGACGATCTTCTGATCTTTGCCGTGCGCTACCACCGTGGCGGAAATTTTGCCGTCGCCACCACCTGAGCTGATCACTGGTTCGAGCTCGATCGACGAGCCGGCATCGGCCGCCATCGACGGCACCCGAATCGTCTGGCCTTCCGTGACCAGGAACTGTTTTCCACCGGCTTTGATAACTGCGTGTGACATGTTAATCACCTCATAAAAAGTCGAGCATTATAAAGTATCGCGCCCAAAATCCGCAAACTCAGTCCACAGATTCCGCAGATTACACTGATTTAATATGCTGCGTAATCTGTGCAATCTGTGGATAAAACGGCTCTACGCGCTCACGGCTTTCTTCCCGTTGCGGGCTAAGAAATACTCCATGAAATCCGTGCCGATATCCCCGGCCCGGAAACGCGGGTCGTCCATGATCTTCTGGTGCAGCGGGATCGTGGTCTTGATCCCCTCGACCACCATCACATCGAGCGCGCGCTTCATCCGCGCAATTGCGAGCTCACGTGTGCGCGCATGAACGATCACCTTCGCGATCAGCGAATCGTAAAACGGCGTCACCTGGTAACCCGAATAAACAAACGTATCGACGCGCACACCCGGACCGCCCGGCAGATTGAACGCCGTAATCGTTCCCGGCGAAGGCGCAAACGTCTCCGGATTCTCGGCATTGATGCGACACTCGATCGCATGTCCGACGATCAGAAGATCATCCTGGTTGTAATTCAGCGGCTCGCCTTCAGCAATCCGGATCTGGTTGCGAACGATGTCAGCGAGGGTCACCATCTCCGTCACCGGATGCTCGACCTGGATGCGCGTGTTCATCTCCATGAAGTAGAAATCGCCGTTCTTATCGAGGAGAAACTCACACGTGCCCGCACTCGAATAACCGAGCTTCCTGCACGCAGCAACCGCCGCATCGCCCATCGTCTTGCGCTGTTCCGGTGTCAGCACGGTGGACGGCGACTCTTCCATCAACTTCTGGTGACGACGCTGAATCGAGCACTCACGCTCGCCGAGATGGATGCACTCGCCAAACTCGTCTGCCAGCACCTGTATCTCGATGTGGCGCGGCTGCTCGAGGTACTTCTCGATATAAACACTGCCGTCATTGAACGCCGCCGCCGCTTCGGTTGACGCCGTGTCGAGCGCTTTCCCGAGCTCGGCTTCCGAACGCACGATGCGCATACCGCGACCACCGCCACCGGCCGAAGCCTTGACGATGATGGGATAACCAATCTCACGCGCGAGCTTCAGTCCTTCTTCTTCCGAAGTGATGCCGCCGGGACTGCCCGGCACGATCGGCAAACCCGCTTCGTGCATCACACGTCGCGCTTCGATCTTGTCGCCCATCATGCGAATCACGTTCGCCGGTGGTCCAATGAACTTGATGTTGCACGCTTCGCAGATCTCAGCGAAGTAAGCCGACTCGGCGAGAAACCCGTAACCCGGATGAATCGCATCGACGTTGAAAATCTCAGCGGTGCTGATGATGGCGGGAATGTTGAGATAACTCTGCGCAGACGGCGCTGGTCCAATACACGCGGCTTCGTCGGCGAAACGAACGTGCAGCGAATCGCGATCGACGTCGCTGTGCACGGCGACCGTCTTGATGCCCATCTCTTTGCAGGTCCAGATGACGCGGCATGCAATCTCGCCGCGATTGGCGATCAGGATCTTTTTGAACTTGCGCGGATTAAAAGCCATAAAATTCGGGCCACAAAAAAGCACAAAATGCACAAAATGATGTTTGTGCCTTTGTGCGTCTTTTGTGGCTAACTTTGAATACCGAAGAGAGGTTGCCCGTACTCAACCGGCTGGCCGTTCTCAACGTAAATCTTGACTACTTCTCCACTCATCTCGGCCTGAATCTCGTTCATGAGCTTCATGGCTTCGATAATACAAACAACCGTGTCCGGCTCGACGTTGCTGCCGATCTTAATAAAAGCCTCGGCCGTCGGTGACGGCGAACGATAGAAGGTGCCAACGATCGGTGATTGAATAATATGTAAATCCTGATCCTGCGCCGCGGCTGTACTGGCCTGTGTTCCCGGATGTGCCGGACCTGAAGCGGCAGCCGCCGGAGCGGGCGCCGCAGCTTCGGAAACAGGCGCAGGCGGAACCGCAGCGTGTGACGATTCGGCGCGCTCCGACTCGCGTCGCAGTCGCACGCGGAAGCCCTCGTTTTCGAGCTCGAGCTCGGCGAGTCCGTTGTCTCGCAACAGACCAATCAGCTCGCGCAGCTCGTCCAGGTTGACGGATGCTGTCGGTTTTTGCGCGTTGCGTGTGCGCTTCCCTGCTTCAGGCTGTTCTTTGGGTGTGGACATTGATTAAGCCACAAAGAAGCACATAAGACACAAATTCAGGATTTGTGTTTTTGTGCTTCCTTGTGGCGATCCTTTGTTATTCCTCGCCGGCTTCAGTGCCGGTGGCCTCGTCTTCCGCTGCCGCTTTCTTGTCGCGGCCTTTCCGCTTCTTCGATGTCGCAGCCTTGCGCTTCTTCGCGGCTTCCGCAGCCTCGACTTCACGAGGATTGTCAACCAGCTCGATGATCGCGAGCTCGGCGGCGTCGCCGTCGCGATGGCCCAGCTTGAAAATGCGCGTGTAACCACCGGGACGATCCTTGTAACGATCGCCAAGCTCAGTAAACAGTCGTCGCAAAGCGGCCACGCCGGCAGTGCGCTCTGGACGCGGTTGACCACGCTTGCCAGTGACTTCTTTTACCGTGGTGTTGCCCGCGTGAAAGAAGCCCGCTGCTTGTCGTCGCAAGTGCAACGCCTGCAGGACAGAGCCATTGTCAGACAAACTGCGCGCCCGGCGCGACAAAGTAATCGCGCGCTCGACGAACGGTCGCAGCTCCTTCGCCTTCGGCAGAGTGGTGACGATGCGGTCCTCACGAGAGTTGATCAGAGAGGTCGCTAAATTGCGGAGCATCGAGTTGCGATGCTCACTGGTGCGACCCAGTTTTCGATGTGCCTTTAAATGTCGCATGACTCAAACCTAGTTTTCGTCGTCGCCGTCAAAATCGGAAAGATCGGCGCCGTCACGGCCGCCCGTACCCGGAATCGGATTACCCTGCTCGTCAAACTCCATACCGAAGTCGAGTCCCATGCCATTCAGGATTTCCTTAATCTCGTTGAGCGACTTCTTGCCAAAATTCTTCGTCGCGAGCATCTCGCGCTCGGTGCGTTGGACCAGGTCGCGAATAGTGCGGATGTCGGCATTCTTCAGACAGTTGTAAGAACGAACCGACAACTCCAGCTCGTCAACCGAGCGGTCTAGCTGATCGTTGCGCGGCAGCGGCGGACGCTCCATCTTCGCGTATGCGAAATCGTCCGTGTCTTCTTCAAAGTTGATAAAGATCGACATGTGGTCCTTGATCAACTTCGCCGCGAGCCCGATCGAGTCTTCCGGTTTGACTGAGCCATCGGTCCAGACTTCGATCGTGAGCTTGTCAAACTCAGTGTTCTGGCCCAAACGTGCAGCTTCGACGTTGTAATTGACTTTCTTGACCGGGGTGTGGACCGAATCGATCGGAATGTAACCGAGCGACAGATCCTCGTCGAAGTTGCGATCGGCGGAGACGTAGCCACGCCCACGCTTCAAGCGCATTTCGACTTTCAGTGAGCCAGCGTCGCTGACGGTCGCGATGTGCACGGTCGGATCGAGGATCTCTACGTCAGCATCAGTCTCGATATCGGCAGCCGTGACTTCGCCGGCGTCCTCTTTATTGATTCGCAGCGTCTTGGGCTCGCTGGTGTGTAGCTTAAATGGTACTTGCTTGAGATTGAGAATAACGTCGGTGGCGTCTTCTACCACCCCTTTGATAGATGAAAACTCATGCTCGACGCCTTCAATCTTGACGGCCGTGATCGCGGCCCCTTCGATAGAAGAAAGCAGTGCACGACGAAGCGAATTACCGACAGTCGTACCAAAGCCTCGCTCGAATGGCTGCGCTGAAAAGCGGCCATATCTTTCGGTGAGGGTCTCTGCGTCTGCCGCAAGGCGGCGCGGCATTTGAAATCCTGTCCAAAGATTATTTTGATCCATAGCCATAGCGTTCAGGTTCCTAAGAAAAATGCATCGGACCAGGCGGTGACGAGCGGTGCAACGTTGGCCGCGGTCACTGCCTAGTCGGGTTAATTACTTACTATAAAGTTCAACAATCAACTGCTCGTTGATCGTGCGGTCGATATCGTCACGTACAGGCGCGCCGCTCACTCGCGCAGTCATGTCAGCGCCGCCGTCTGCGGAGATCCACGACGGGCGTCCACGACCGGACGCGGTTTGCCACGCACCCTCGATATGAGAGTTCTTTCTGCTTGCCTCTCGCACACCGATGGTGTCGCCTGGCTTCACTTGATAAGAGGGAATATCTACTTTGCGATCGTTGACCGTAATGTGACCGTGGTTAACGAGCTGTCGCGCCTGCCGGCGTGAGGTCGAAAAGCCCGCGCGGTAAACGGCATTATCCAGTCGTCGCTCGAGCAGGAACAAAAGGTTCTCGCCGGTGATACCCTTCATGCGCGCGGCGCGTTCGAAGTAGTTTCGAAACTGGCCTTCGAGAATGAAGTAGATGCGTTTAACCTTCTGCTTCTCTCTGAGCTGCTGGCCATAACCGACCAGCGCTTTGCCGCGGCGCAGCGAGTTACCGTGCTGACCCGGTGGTTGCGTACCACGTTTTTCAATCGGGCAAGCGGGTTTGTAACAACGATCGCCCTTCAAAAACAGCTTCGCGCCTTCGCGACGGCAAAGGCGACACACAGCATCTCTATACCTAGCCAATTATTTGCCTCCGGTCTATTGCCTCCAACCTGCTGATCAGGTTGGAAAAGTTTACAGATCCCAAAAGGGATCCTTCGTCCTTTGGGTTAATTCATTTCCAATAAAACAGAATAAGTCAGGAAGAGGGGCTTGCCCCCGCTCTTCGAAGCACTGGAAGCGGGGGCAAGCCCCTCTTCCTGACTTATTCTGTTTTCACAACTAAACTCTTCTGCGCTTCGGCGGACGGCAGCCGTTGTGCGGGATGGGCGTCGTATCGCGAATCGTCATCACGCGGATGCCCGCATTCGCAATCGCGCGGATCGCTGACTCGCGTCCACCGCCTGGTCCTTTCACACGCACTTCACATTGGTGCATGCCCGCTTCGTGCGCCTTCTTCGCCGCCTCGTAAGCCGCTTGCTGCGCCGCGAACGGCGTCCCTTTACGCGAGCCACGGAAGCCACGCGCGCCGGCTGACGATTGCGCGATCAAGTTCCCCTCGAGATCCGTGATCGAGATCATCGTGTTATTGAACGACGCCGCAATATGCACGATGCCGTTGGGAACGTTCTTCTTCTCTTTCTTCCGAAAGACCTTCTTTTTTCCGCCTGCTTTAGCCATAACTTTTCAGTCGAACAATCAAAACTACTTCTTGCCGGGCGCCTTCTTCTTGGCGATGGTGGCGCGTCGCGGACCTTTCCGCGTGCGAGCGTTTGTATGAGTTCGCTGTCCGCGCACAGGCAAACCACGACGATGCCTGAGACCGCGATAGCAACCGATGTCCATCAAGCGCTTGATATCCATCTGGACGCGCTTGCGCAGGTCGCCTTCAATCTCACCCTGCGTTTCCAGAATGGCACGGATGCGGCTCAGCTCGTCTTCACTCAAATCGCGCACGCGAGTGTCGACGTTGACGCCAGCTTCCTTCAGCACAGAACTCGAGCGCGAGCGGCCAATGCCGTAGATGTAAGTCAGGCCAACCTCGGCTCTCTTATTTGGCGGTAAATCTACTCCTGCTACACGTGCCATTGTATTTCTCGTTATCCTTGTCTCTGTTTATGTTTGGGATTCGCACAGATCACGCGCACCACGCCTTTGCGGTGGATGATCTTGCACTTGTCGCACATCTTTTTCACTGACGCACGGACTTTCATTACGTAACCTCGTTAACTATTTATAGCGATAAGTGATGCGGCCGCGATTGAGATCGTACGGCGAAAGCTCCACTAAAACCCTGTCACCCGGAAGTATTCGAATAAAATGCTTGCGCATCTTCCCTGATATGTGCGCAAGCACCTGATGCTGGCTGTCTTCCAACTCGACCCGAAACATAGCGTTAGGCAAAGTCTCCAGCACCTTTGCCATGACTTCTATCGCTTCTTCCTTCGCCATATCCTCTCTGGGTGGAATTACGACGCTGCCGACAAACTGCGAATAATAGCACGCAGGGTGAATCTTTGCCAAGCTGAGGCGGAGGTCGAACTTAGCCGCATTTACGCGGATAAACGCAAATCTGCGTTTGAAGAAACCTGTGTCAACACCTCCGGACCATCCTCTGTAATCGCGATCGTGTGCTCGGCGTGGGCGCTTGGCTTCCCATCGACGGTCACGACCGTCCATCCATCCGCTAAAACCTTCGTAAAATGCGTCCCCTGATTGACCATCGGCTCGATCGCGAACACGTATCCGGTCTTGATCTTCGGTCCCAACCCTGGCCGCCCGTAGTTCGGGATCTGCGGATCCTCGTGCATCCGCCGTCCGATCCCGTGCCCGACATAATCTCGCACGACCGTGTACCCGTTCGCCTCAGCATGCTCCTGCACCGCCCAGCCGATATCCCCCAGATGGTTCCCGGCCCGGCACTTCTGGATCGCACGCTCCAGGCATTCCTCAGTGACACGGATCAGCTTGAGCTTCTCCTCATCGACCACGCCGACAGGGACCGTCGTGGCCGTATCGCCTACAAAACCTTCGAGAGTGACGCCACAGTCAATCGAGAAGATATCGCCTTCTTTCAAAGCGTAATTCGAGGGAAATCCGTGCACGATCTGCTCGTTGACCGAGGCGCAGATCGAATACGGAAACCCGTTATAACCCTTGAACGTCGGCAAAGCACCCGCATCACGAATCATCTTCTCCGCGACGCGATCAATCTCGAGCGTCGTGATCCCCGGCGTGACCATGCTGCGCAAATGCTCGCGCACCTGCCCGACCAGCCGTCCCGCCGCCCGCATCTTCTCTAATTCTTTTTTCGACTTCCCAATAATCATCTCTAAATCTTAGCCACGGATCTGTGGCAGCAGTCTTACGATGTTCTCGTAGATTGCTTCCGGCTCTTCCGTCCCATCTACCGTTTGCAGCAACCCGGCCGCTTTGTAGTAATCGATCAACGGTCGCGTTTGTTCCTCGAACGTTGCGAGTCGCGCGCGCACCGTCTCCGCATTGTCGTCCGCGCGCTGCACAAGCTGTGCTTCAGGATGCAAATCGCAAACGTTGTCGTAGCGCGGCGGCTTGAAATAGATATTGTAAATCTCGTAGCAAACCGGGCAACTGCGACGGCCAGTCATACGTTTCTCGAGCATATCCATTGGCACGTCGATCAATATCGCGATGATATCGTTGCCTTGTTCGACGGCGAGCTTCTCGAGGCTCTGTGCCTGTGCGGGCGTGCGCGGAAAGCCGTCGAGAATGTAGCCGTCCTTACAGTCGTCCTGCGACGTGCGTTCCTTAACTAGTTGAATTGTCAACTCATCGGGAACCAGTTGTCCCCGTTTCATGATATCGCGAACTTCCTGCGCGAGGGGCGTATCAGCATATTTGAGCGCGCGAAAAATATCCCCCGTGGAGATGTGAGGCAAATGCAAACGTTCTTGAAGCAAGCGCGCCTGCGTGCCTTTTCCGGCACCAGGCGCACCCATCAACACGATGATTTTTGCCATAAAGGATCAGGAGCGCCGCCCGCGCAGGCGACCGCCACTGCCCAGAAAACCTTCATAGTTGCGCATCACGAGCTGCGCTTCGATCTGGGCGACAGTGTCCATCGCGACGCCGACCAGAATCAGCAGCGACGTACCGCCAAAATAGAAGTTGTAGCCCATGCCCGTCGGGATCCATGAGAGACCGGGCGTCGTACTGACAAACGATTCCAGCCACGTGCCGATCAGCGGCAAGCGACCGACCTTGAAACCACTCAACATGAACTGCGGCACGAACGCGACGAGGGCCAGATAAATAGCACCGACCGTCGTCAAACGATTCATGATCGTCCAGAGATATTCAGCCGTCGCGCGGCCGGGACGAATGCCGGGCATGAACCCACCATGCTTCCGCAGGTTGTCAGCCACTTCCTCGACGTTGAAGACGATCGACACGTAAAAGAACGTGAAGAAGATGATGAGCGACAGGAAGATCAACTCATAATACGGATCTCCCGGATGGAAGATCGCAAAGAAGCCGTAGATCTTCGCCCACCACGTATTCGGATTAGCCGGATCCGGAGGAAACGCCGCAAAGAGACTCTGCGGCATCGACAAAACTGACGACGCAAAGATCACGGGGATCACGCCGCCCATATTGATCTTCAGCGGCATGGTCGTTTGTTGTCCACCGACTACCTGTCGACCAACGTGCCGTTTCGCGTAACTTACAGGAATCTTTCGTCGCGCTGCTTCGACGTAAACGATAAACGCAATGATCAGGATCAACGCCCCAAGCATCGCGATCACGCCGAGCGTCTGCATCGTGTCGCCGCCGCTGAGTCGCTCCGCCACCTGTTGCACACCACGCGGCAGACCAATCACGATACCCGCGAAGATCAGCAGCGAGATACCGTTGCCGATACCGCGCTCGGTGATCTGCTCGCCCAGCCACATGACGAACATCGTGCCCGTGGTCAGAGTCAGAACCGTGCTGAGTCGGAAGCCCCAACCGGGCGCGCCGACGCCGTTGACTTGCAGCCAGTGCGCAACGAACGAAGTCTGGATCGAAGCGAGCACAACCGTCAGGTAGCGCGTCCACTGGTTGATCTTCTGACGGCCCATCTCGCCCTCTTCCTGCAACTTCTTGAGCTGCGGCGAGACGACGGTCATGAGCTGAAGAATGATGGACGCGGTGATGTAAGGAGTGACGCCTAAAGCGAAGATTGAAATCGTGCGGAAGTTTCCGCCGGAGAAGAGGTCGAGCACGCCGAGCAGCGTTCCCGCCACGTCGCGCCAAACTTCATCGAGGCGAGCCTTGTTGATACCGGGCGCGCCGACGTGTGCGCCAAGGCGGTAAACAGCAAGCAGACCGAGTGTAAAGAAAATGCGCCGGCGTAGATCCGGCACATTGAACATATTGCGAACCGCGGCAAAAAACTTTTCCATTACTGTTCTCCTGCCGGCGATCCCAGGCTATCCGGCAATCTCGACTACTGCACCGCCTGCCTGCTCGATCTTTTGACGAGCGCTCTTGGTGAACCGGTGGGCTGAAACACGAAGCGGTTTTGAGACTTCGCCGTTTCCGAGCACCACCACGTCGTGCTTGGCTTTCTTGATCAGGCCGCGAACGTGCAACACTTCCGGAGTGATCTCTTCGTTCGCATCGAAATGCTGATCGAGAGAGGCGAGACTAATCTCAACCCACTGCTTCTTAAAGATATTGGTGAAACCGCGCTTCGGCAAGCGCCGGTGCAGGGGCATCTGGCCGCCTTCGAAGCCGATCTTGCGCGAATAACCCGAACGAGACTTCTGTCCCTTCTCACCGCGGCCCGCGGTCTTGCCCAGACCCGAGCCTGGCCCACGCCCGACACGTTTCTTCTTGTGGGTCGAACCCTTCGCCGGCTTTAGACTATTAAGACTAATCGCCATCATGAACTCCTTTTAGCCACGAAAAGGCACAAAAAACACAAAAATTATTTCTTGTGCATTCTGTGCTTTTTTGTGGCTCTACTCAACTATCCTTAACAGGTGCGGCACTTTCGCGACCGCGCCGCGCATCGAGTCGTTGTCCGGGCGCTCGACCACCTGGTGCAACTTTCGCAAACCCAGACTGCGCACGATCGTCTTATGCGTCTTCGGCGCAGCAATAAAACTCCGGTAGTACTCGATACGAATTGTCGTTTGTGATTCTGTGTTGCTGTTTGCTCTACGCGGCATAACTTTACATCTCCTCAACCTGCTTGCCACGCAAGCGAGCCAACTCCATCGGATCCTTCATTCGCAACAACGCATCGAAAGTCGCACGCACCACGTTGTGCGGATTCGTCGAGCCCAGCACTTTCGTGCGCACATCTCTGACGCCAACCGCCTGCATGACCGCACGCACCGCGCCGCCCGCGATAACTCCAGTACCTTCCGAAGCAGGCTTGACGAGAACACGACCTGCGCCGTATTCGCCAATCAACTGGTGCGGGAGGGTGTGATTGATCAGCGGCACGCGAATCAGATTCTTCTTCGCCGCCTCGACTCCCTTTTTGATCGCGAGGGGCACTTCGCGCGCCTTGCCGGTGCCGAAACCGACGTGCCCGCCTTCATCACCAACCACTACGAGCGCCGCGAACGAGAGGTTCTTACCGCCCTTAACGACTTTGGTGACGCGATTGATGGAGATTACCTGATCTTTCAGGTCGAGCCCCTGCGCGGGAATGCGTTGCTTGGGTTGTCTCATAATTTACTCTGCTTAGTTTCTTCTCTGTGCAACATCTGTGTCCTCTGTGACTCGGTGGTGTTGTTTACCGTGCTCACCACCGAGACACAGAGAACACAGAGGTTGCACAGAGAAGCACTATTCTTGTTTCTTCTTCTTTGACTTCTTTTCTTTGGGCTCGGCGACTTCCGCGGCCGGCGCCTCTTCTGCTGCTTCGGGCTCGGCGACTACTTCGTTCTTGTTCAAGCCCGCTGCCCTCGCCGCGTCCGTCAAAGCCTTGATGCGGCCGTGATAGAGATAGCCGCCGCGATCGAAAACGACCTGCTCGATACCTTTTGCGAGCGCGCGCTCGGCAATCGCCTGGCCGATACGACGGGCCGCATCGAGATTACCGCCAGTGCCGGTACGCAGATCCTTCTCCGTTGACGACGCCGACACGAGCGTCTGGCCCACGCGGTCGTCGATCACCTGCGCGGAGATGTGTTTCAGGCTGCGATAGATCGCGAGTCGCGGTCTCTCCGTGCTTCCTTTTACTTTGCGGCGAATGCGCGAGTGAATCGCGGTTCGCACTTCTGCTCTATTAGTGTTTGCCATCTTCGAATCCTTATCCACCGATTACGCAGATTCTTATCTGTGCAATCTGTGGATGAACACTCTATTTGCCGGTCTTGCCTGGCTTCAACTTGATCGGAACACCCGCGTAACGCACGCCCTTGCCTTTGTAAGCATCGGGCTTGCGAAGCTTGTGCATCTCGGCTGCGACCTGGCCCAGCTTCTGCTTGTCGATACTGGTCAGCGTCAAAGTCGTCTGGTACTGCTGAATACTTCCCTTCGTCGTCAGACGCTCAGCTTTCGCATCGACTTCAGGCGGGAGGGGAAACTCGATCGGGTGCGAATAACCGAGCGAGAAGACGATCTTCTTGCCCTGCACGTCGGCCTTGTAACCGACACCGACCACGTCCATCTGCTTGCTGAAGCCTTCGGTCACGCCTGTGATGGCGTTGTTGGCGAGGGCGCGCGCCAGACCATGCAGCGCGGCCTGCTCATCCGAAGCACGCTCGGCGCGCAATTCCTCGCCTTCGATCTTGAAGCTGATTCCGTTCGGAATCGGAGTCTTCAACGTGCCCTTCGGACCTTTAACTTCGAGCTCGCGCTCGTGAACGGTGACGCTTACGCCCTTCGGCACCGCGATTACCTTTTTTCCAATTCGTGACATAACGCACAGTCCTGTTTTTAGTAGATTTGCGCCAGCAGCTCGCCGCCGATGTTCTCGCGCTTCGCTGCCTTACCGCTCATCAAACCTCTCGACGTGGAGACGATGTTGATACCGTAGCCACCGAGCACCTTCGGGATCTCACTCGAGCCGACATACACGCGCCGTCCGGGAGTCGAGACACGCTGCAGGTGCGTGATTGAAGACGTGCCGCGCGCGTCGTAACGCAGGAAGATGCGCACGGTACGCTTGAGCCCTTCGCCCTTGATGACGAAGTTGTTGATGTAACCCTCTTCCTTCAGAATGCGGGCAATCTCGAGTTTGAGCTTTGAAGCCGGAATATCTACACGCGAATGCTTCGCCGCAATGGCGTTGCGGATTCGCGTCAACATATCGGCAATAGGATCAGTCATGAATTAACTCCGTCAATTAATTGCCAGTTACCAACTCGACTTAACAACGCCGGGAATCTGTCCCTGCAGCGCGAGTTCACGGAAACAGATGCGACACAGGTTGAACTTCCGCAAATAACCGCGCGGACGTCCACAGCGTTTACATCGAGTGTAGGCGCGCACCGAGAATTTCGGTTTGCGTGCCGCTTTCGCAATCAGTGATTTCTTTGCCATATCTTTTTCGATCCATCCACAGATTACGCAGAAAGCTTTTCTGTGAAATCTGTGTAATCTGTGGTTAAGTCCTAAACGGCATTCCCAAGCCTTTTAGTAGGGCTCGTGACTGTTCATCGTTGCGCGCCGTCGTGACGATCGTGATGTTCATCCCGCGCAGTTTGTCGACCTTATTGAAATCGATCTCCGGGAAGATCAACTGCTCGCGAATTCCGATCGTGTAATTGCCACGACCATCGAAAGCCTTCGGCGACACACCGCGAAAGTCGCGCACGCGCGGGAGCGCCACCGACACGAGCCGGTCGAGAAACTCGTACATCCGGTCGCCACGCAGAGTAACGACAACGCCGATCGGCATTCCCTGTCGCAGCTTGAACGACGCGATCGACTTCTTCGCTTTCGTGACCACGGGCTTCTGACCCGTAATCGCGCGCAGCTCATCAGCCGCGGTGTCGAGTATTTTCTGGTTCGCAATCGCCTCGCCCATTCCCATGTTGATTACGACCTTCTGGATACGCGGCACAGCCATGGGATTAGTAATGCCAAACTCCTTGGCAATCTGCGGCGCCACGTCTTTTTGATATCGCTCTTTTAACCTTGCAGCCATGTCAGTCCCCTATTTTTCCAACGAGTGGCCACTCGATGCAGCCGTGCGCGTCTTCGAACCATCGCTCTCAACCAGATATCGCACGCGCGTCGGCTTGCCTGACTGCGGATCGATCAACTGCACGTTCGAGATGTCGATAAATGATTCCTTATCGATGATGCCGCCGCCTTTATTCGCCTGCGGGTTCGCTTTCTGGTGACGCTTGATCATGCCCGCGCCTTCCACTTTGATCTTGCCCTTCGTCGGCAACACTTCCAGCACGCGGCCACGCCTGCCTTTGTCGCGCCCGGCAATGATCGCCACCTGGTCGTTCTTTTTGATCTTGGAGCGCTTTGTTCCTGCCATCTCTTAAATCACCTCCGGCGCGAGCGAAACGATCTTCATGAAGTTCTTGTCGCGCAGCTCACGCGCTACTGGTCCAAACACGCGCGTACCGATGGGCGTGCCGTCTTCCTTGATCAGTACCGCGGCGTTCTGATCAAACCTGACGTACGTTCCGTCAGCGCGGCGCACTTCCTTACGCGTCCGCACGATCACCGCGTCCTGGACCGTGCCCTTTTTTATGGTGCCGTCCGGCGAAGCCTCTTTGACCGTCACCTTGATGCGGTCTCCGAGACTCGCAATCTTTCCGGTGGAGCCGCCGATCGGCATGATCATCTCCACGCGGCGCGCCCCTGAATTGTCAGCAACCTCCAGAGAGGTTTGCATCTGAATCACTGTCGTTACCTCCGACTATCGCCGCGAAATCCATCCACAGATTTCACAGATTTTTGCAATTTATCGCATGCAATCTGCGTAATCTGTGGACTACTTCGCAGCTTTCTGAACGATCTCAATTACACGCCAGCGCTTGCGCGCGGAAAGTGGACGCGTTTCAACGATTCGCACCTTGTCGCCGATGGTCGCACCGAGCTCGTCGTGGGCCATAAATTTCGACGTGCGACGCACGTAGCGGCGATACTTGCGGTGCCGGACCAGCCGGTCCACCCGAACCACGACGGTGTTCGTCATCTTGTCAGACGACACGGTCCCGACCTTCTGCGACCGGTTTGCACGGCTGGCTTTCTCTTCAGAAGCTGCGGCGGCGACAACTGGTTCGGCTGCGGCCATTGGTTCAGTGGTGCTCTCGTTCTCTTGATTCTCTGCCATTCTCTTTAGTCCTAACTCTTCTGGCCCGCGATCGTCTGGATCCGCGCCAGCGCTTTCTTTTCCTGGCGAATGCGCTTGACTGCATCAACCTCGCCAAGCGCGAGTTTGAAGTTCAAGCGAAACAACGACTCACGCAAACGCACTGCTTCGGCGCGCAGCTCGTCTTCACCCATCTCACGATACTTGTCGACCTCTTCTCGTCTCTTCATCGTTAGATCGCGCCTCCTTCCTGATCGGCGCGGGTCACAAACTTCGTTTTGATCGGAAGTTTCTGGGCCGCGAGCCGCATCGCGTCGCGGGCCGTCGTCTCATCGACGCCTTCGATCTCGTAAAGAATTCGCCCCGGCTTGACTACCGCCACCCAATATTCGGGCGCGCCCTTGCCTTTACCCATACGTGTTTCCGCAGGCTTCTTCGTCACCGGCTTATCGGGAAACATGCGAATCCAGATCTTGCCGCCACGCTTGATGTGACGCGTCATCGCGATACGAGCAGCCTCGATCTGTCGATCGGTAATCCACGCTGGCTCCAAACTCTTGAGCCCATACTCACCGAAGCTGATCTCGCTGCCACGAGTCGCGACGCCAGTCATGCGCCCGCGCATCTGCTTCCGGTGCTTAACTTTCTTCGGCATCAACATAACGATTCACCTTTAGCCACAAAGAAGCACAAAAAGCACATAAAAATCAGGAAAGGCACTTTGTGCCTTTTGTGCTTTTTTGCGGCAACTACTGATTTTCTGTTCTCGGTCTGCGTCCATCCGATCCACCTTCGCGTTCACGGCGCGTACGCGGGCGACGCTCGCGCTCACCGGTGCGAGTCTCGTTGATCGGGTCCGAACCGGTGCCACGCGCCATCGCGGCTTTCGGATCGAGAATCTCGCCTCGATAAATCCAAACCTTCACACCAATCTGTCCAAACGTCGTCCGTGCTTCGGCGAGTCCGTAGTCGATATCAGCACGCAGAGTGTGGAGGGGAAGCTGTCCCTGCAAGTGCCACTCGCTGCGAGCGATTTCAGCGCCATTCAAACGACCACTGACTTTGACCTTGATTCCCTGCGCCCCAAATCGCAAAGACTCCTCGACGGCCTTTCTCATCGCGCGGCGAAATGCGATGCGCTTCTCGAGCTGCGCCGCGATCTTCTCCGCCTGGAGCTGCGCGTTGAGCTCGGGCTTGTGGATCTCCTGGATCGAGACGAGCACTTCGCGCCCGGTCTTCGACGACAGATCGCTCTTGAGCTTGTCGATCTCCGCGCCCTTGCGGCCGATGATGATTCCCGGTCGCGAGGTGTAGATGATGATCTTCAAGCGATTCGCGGCCCTTTCGATATCGACGTGCGACACGCCCGCACCCGCAAAGCGCTGCTTGAGATCGCGTTTCAGCCTCAAATCTTCAAGCAGAAACTCGCCAAACTGCTTTTTGGCAAACCAGTGCGAGTGCCAGTCTTTGTTGTAGCCGAGTCGAAAACCGTATGGATGAACTTTTTGACCCACAATCTTCTCCAGTTCAGTACTGTCGTTTACTCTTCGGTGGAGACTTCTCCGCCCCGTGCCTTCCGCTTCGAAGTCTTCTTCGTCTCCGACTTCTCATTCGCCGCTTCTTCCGTCTTCGGTGTCGCGCGTTTCGCTCTCGGCGCAGCCGCGGCGCCACCACGTTTGCGTCGCTTGTTCTCCGCCGGCTTCGCGACCTTCGCCTCTGCCTCAGGCTTCTTACCGTCGGTTGACGGTCGCTCGTCGTTACTCAAAGAGATCGTCACGTGACAGAAGTGTCTTTGCTCGCGATAAGCGCGGCCCTGCGGCGCCGGACGCACACGACGACGATTCTTCGTTGGTCCACGATCGACAAACGCCGTGCGCACCCAAAGGTCGTCCGGGTCGATCGAGATGTTTGCCTTCTCGGCAATCTCGTTCGCGTTGGCAATCGCCGAACGCATGCACTTCTCGATATGTCCGGCGGCCCGCTTCTTCGTGAACCGCAAGATAGCCAGCGCCTGGTTGACGTCTTTGCCGCGAATCATATCCACGACCAGTCGCGCCTTCTGCGCCGATCCTCGCAAATACTTCGCACTCGCTGTTGCTTCCATCACTCAGTCCTTTACTTGGGCGGTCCTCCCGCAACCTTACTCGTTTTTTCGACCTTCGTTCCCGAGTGGCCCTTGAACGTGCGCGTCGGCGCAAACTCACCGAGCTTGTGGCCCACCATGTTCTCCGTCACGTAGATCGGCAGGTGACGTTTGCCGTTGTGCACTCCAAACGTGAGCCCGACCATGTCAGGCGTGATCGTCGAGCGCCGTGACCAGGTCTTGATCACAGGCGGACGCTGCGAACCGGCGCGCGCCTTCTCAACGGCCTTCGTGATGCCTTTGTCGATGAACGGTCCCTTCTTAACTGAACGAGCCATTAAGCCTCCAACTGCATCCACCGATTACGCAGATTATTCATTCTGTGTAATCTGTGGATCGCTTTGTTTACTTAGACCTGCGATCCTTCAGGATCATCTTCTGCGTGCGCTTGTTGCTGCGCGTCTTGTAGCCGCGTGTCGGCTGGCCCCAGGGCGTCACCGGATTACGTCCACCGGAAGTCTTGCCCTCGCCGCCGCCGTGCGGGTGGTCCACAGGGTTCATCGCCACGCCGCGAACCTTCGGACGCAAACCTTTCCAACGCGACCTGCCGGCCTTACCGAGCGAGACGTTCTCGTGCTCGATGTTGCCGACCTGGCCCACCGTCGCTCTGCAAACGAGCGGTACGCGTCGCACTTCACCGGACGGCATACGTAATTGCGCGTAACTGCCTTCCTTCGCCACAAGCTGCGCAAACGTACCCGCGGAACGAGCCATCTGCCCGCCCTTACCGGGACGAAGCTCGATGTTGTGAATCTGCGTACCGAGTGGAATATTGATCAGCGGGAGAGTGTTACCCGGCAGAATGTCTGCCTCAGCGCCGCTCATGATCGTCTTGCCGACTTCCAAGCCGGTCGGCGCGAGGATGTAACGTTTCTCGCCGTCCAGATATGTGATCAGCGCGATGTGCGCGGAACGATTCGGATCGTATTCGATCTGCGTGACGCGTCCGGCTATGCCGTCTTTGTCGCGCTTGAAGTCGACAATCCGGTAAAAACGCTTGTGACCGCCGCCACGACGTCGCACCGTGATACGACCATCGTTGTTGCGTCCCGAAATACGCTTCTTAGGCTCGAGCAGAGACTTCTCGGGCACTGCTCCGAGCGTCAACTCGTCACGCGTCAGATACGTTTGGTATCGTCGCGCCGCCGATGTCGGTGTAAGTTTCTTTATGCCCATCTTGCTAGTCCGTTATATAGCCTCGCCGTAATCAACCGGCTTCTCGCCATGCTTCAGAGTTACGTACGCCTTTTTCCACGAAGGCTTTCGGCCTTCAAAACGTCCACGCTTCGCCATCTTCCCCATGAAGTTAATCGTGCGGATGTGATCCACCTTCACCTGGAAGATCGTCTCCACTGCCGACTTGATCTCAGGCTTAGTGGCGCGTCGATCGACGCGGAAGGTCAGCAACTGGCGCGTGTCCTGTGATTCCTCTTTGGCGGCCAGCGCCTTTTCCGTAATCACCGGCGACTTGATGATGTCCCAAACTGTTCTCATCGCTTAGGCCGCCTCCTCAGTATTACCTGCTTCTGCATTCTCAGCCTTGCCGAGCAACTGCTCGAGCTCCGTGGCCGCTTCACGCGAAAGCACGAGCTGGTCGTGATAGAGCAGATCGTAGATATTCAAACCGAAGCTGTTGACCACTTTCGTGTGACGCAGGTTGCGCGCCGATAACAAAAGGTTCTCGTTGTCGAGTGAATCAACGATCAGCGTCTTGCCGCCGAGTCCGAGCGTCGTCAACGACTGCGTAAAGTCTTTCGTCTTCGGCTTATCGAGACTCCAGCCATCGACGACAAACACGTTTCCTTCACGCACGCGCTCCGAAAGCGCCGAGCGCAAAGCGCCCTTTCGCATCTTGCGCGGCATGTTGTAGGACCAGTCGCGTGGTTGTGGTCCATGCGCGTTGCCGCCGCCCTTCCAGAGCGGAGAACGCAATGAAGCGATACGAGCACGACCGGTGCCCTTTTGCTTCCAGAGCTTTCTCCCGCTGCCGGAAGTGTCGCCGCGAGTCTTTGTCGCTGACGTGCCCTGACGCGCGTTCGCCATGAAATTGCGCACAGCCGCGTGAATCAAACCTTCGTTTAGAGGCGCGCCAAAAACAGCGTCAGACAGCTCGACCTCACCAATCTCTTCATTCTTTATGTTGCGCACCTTGACTGTCGGCATACCCAACTCCTAACTCTTAGTCGCCTTGCGAACAACCACTACGCTGCCATTCGCTCCGGGCACCGCGCCACGAATCATCAAAATATTGTTTTCGGCATCCACACGCGCCACTGTCAGGCCCTTGGTGGTGACGCGAACGTCGCCCATGTGACCCGACGAGCGGGTTCCCTTGATAACTCGCGAGGGATAAGCCGAAGCGCCGATCGAACCCGGCGCCCGCACGTTCATCGAGCCGTGCGACTCCGGACCGCGATTGAAGTTGTGACGCTTGATCGTGCCCGCGAAACCACGTCCCTTCGAACGCCCGATCACGTCCACCATCTCGCCATCGGCAAACTGATCGACGAGCACTTTGTCGCCGACGTTCGTGCCGTCGCTACCTTCAGTGAGACGAAACTCTTTTAGAATCCGCGTCGGTGGAATGCCGCCGCCGGTCTTCTCGAAGTGCCCGCGCATCGGCTTGGTGACGTTCTTCAAACGAACAGGTCTTTCATCGACGAGTCCGAGCTGAACCGCGTCGTAACCGTCAGGACCTGCCGCAGACTTCTTTTGCACGACGACGCAGGGGCCGGCTTTGATGACGGTCACTGGGGTGACCGAGCCGTCCGCCGCAAAGATCTGCGTCATGCCGATTTTTCTTCCGATGATTCCGTTGATCATTTTCTCAATCCTGCGAAATAGGACCTACTGCCTGCCGAAAGCCTTGATCTCAACGTCGACTCCGGCGGGCAGATCCAGCTTCATCAGCGCATCCACCGTTTGCGGCGTCGGGTCGAGAATGTCCATCAGCCGCTTGTGCGTGCGAATCTCAAACTGCTCGCGCGATTTCTTGTCCACATGCGGCGAGCGCAGCACGGTCCACTTATTCTTCACTGTTGGTAAAGGAATTGGACCAGCGACACGAGCTCCGGTGCGTTTTGCAGTCTCGACGATTTCCGTCGTTGACTGGTCCAACACGCGGTGATCGTAAGCTTTAAGGCGAATGCGAATTTTTTCGTTCATAGGATTCAAAGGCCTTATCCACAGATTGCGCAGATTTCACAGAGAGATATCTGTGTAATCTGTGGATGAAAACTATTCAATAACCTCAGATACTGTACCTGCGCCCACCGTGCGTCCGCCTTCACGAATAGCGAATCGCAGTCCCTTCTCCATCGCGATGGGTGCGATCAATTCGATCGACATCTGCACGTTGTCGCCAGCCATCACC
>Ga0208338_1000091_pt1 | contig 27429 bp, 15 predicted proteins | sample ForSoiNitrogNN91_FD_187858 | JGI IMG/M metagenome (GOLD analysis project Ga0208338, IMG submission 187858) | Forest soil microbial communities from Browns Valley, California, USA, that are Nitrogen fertilized - NN91 (SPAdes) | ecosystem: Environmental > Terrestrial > Soil > Temperate forest ...
CAATAACTATTTCTTCAACGTCAGCTACACGTACAGCCGCTTGACTGGAAACTACTCTGGTCTATCGAGCTCGGATGAGCCGGACGCGCTTGGCGTCGGTCGATCGAGTCCAAACGTCAACAGGTTCTTCGATCTACCGTTCCTCGGCTTTAACACGAATGGCGATCCTGACAATGGCTTGTTGGCGACTGATCGTCCGCACGCGTTTAAGGCTTTCGGTTCTTACACGCTTGATTGGAAAGACTTTTTCGGACACCGGTTGGATAGCTCGGGCACGAACAGTACTGAGTTTGGCGCGGCGTTCATCGGTTTGAGTGGAACGCCGGTGTCGACTCGCGTACAACTCTACGGTGCGTATACGTTCCTGACGACGCGTGGAGATCTGGGAAGAACGCCTGTGTACACGCAGACGGATTTCCAGATGACCCATACGATCAAGCTGGGTGGTGATGGACGGTACGCGTTGAAGTTTGACGTGAATCTGCTCAATGCATTCAACGAGAACAACGTGTTGAGTGTGTTTAGCCAGATTTCACCCGACTCTTTGACGGCGGGAAATTTTGGGATCAGTAATGCGAACGGGCTTGGTGAGTTGAATACTTTCCGGGCCGTGTTCAATGGAGGACTGACAAGTCAAATCCTGGCTGGCCTGGCCAACGGAAGTATCGCGAGAGATGCGAGATTCAATGAGCCGCTCACGCGACAGATACCACGTCAGGTTCGCTTTGGTTTCCGATTTGTGTTTTAGGAGCCCGCGGAGCGGGCGACAGCATAAAGCCTGGGGCGCAAGCCCCAGGATCTGAATCGAAAACACGATTGAGCCCGCGAAGCGGCCGACAGCCCAAAGCACTACAGCGCTGTCGCCCGTTTCACGGGCTCGAACGTTTATTGTATCGGTGATCCTGGGGCTTGCGCCCCAGGCTTTATGCTGTCGCTCGCTTCGCGAGCTTGACTCGTTAGGCGAAGCTCACGGTTTCTCATCCACGATCACGGTTTCTCGGCGGCGCTCTGCTGGCGCAAGCGTTGGATCAGTTTCTTTATCAACTCAGCATCTCTCGCGTCGGGTTGTAGCTTCAAAAATATCTCCAACTCATCGGCGGCTTCTTTGTAGCGCTTCAACTGATTAAACAGCAGCGCCAATTGCCAATGCGCATCGGGCAGCTTCGAGTCAGCCAAAACATCTGCTCTCTTCAAATAAGTCTCGGCCTCATCCAGACGGCTTGTCTGACGCAGCGCAATCCCCAACCACAGATTCGCATTCACCGATCTCTCGTTGAGTGAAACTGCGCGTCTTAGCGACTCGATTGCCGGTTGTGTTTGCTTGAGATTGTATTGGGCCACTCCGAGCGCAAAAGAACTCGCAAATGATCGTGAATTGACCTCCAAAGCTTTCGTGAGTGCTGGAACTGCCGCTTCATACTCGCGATCTTTCACTTGCTCCGTACCTAACAACTCGAGCGCGTCAAAGTACTGCGGAAAAAGCTCGATCGCGCTCTTCAACGCGACGAACGCTTCCGGTCGCTTATTCCCTTTGAGCAGCTCGGACGCCTTTTGAAATTGCTTACGCGCCGCCTCCGGCACTTCCTGAACAAACACGACACCGGGCTTTCCTGTGCTGCCCGCATTGTTCCCCGTCATCAATACAAAATCGAGTTCTTCAAACGCCGCTCCAAACCCATGCGGCCTCGCAAGATCCACACGCTTGGTTTGGCTTACGTAGTTTGTACCTGACGTTTGTATTCTGACCTGGAAGGTCCCGTCCGACAGTTTGCGAAAAACGAAAAGTCCCGAGCCATCAGTCTTAACAGTTCGAATAACCGAATCAACCTCGTTCAGCAGCTCGACGCGCATGTCCGCAAGCGGCGCCCGCTGATCGTTCGACACGTGACCGCTGATTGAATTGGAATTTGTTTGCAGCGTTACTGCTAATACAAAAATCAGTATGTGCACATTATTATCGAATCGCCAAACGGGATTAACGCGACTCTGTTTGTGACGAGACGGCCTGTATTAGCCGCAAAAAGGCACAAAAGCCCAAAAGAACAATTTTGATCCTTTGTGCTTTTTGTGCCTTTTGTGGCTAGTAAATCTTAATAAATGTTTCCGCCGGCTTGGGTTGAAGTTACCGAGCCGTTGTTGACGTTGAGGGTGTAAGCAACACCTCCGGTGCCCGTCCATGTAGAGAGGTTGAAGGTGCCTCCCTGCGGGACTTTGTAGATGCCGATATTGAGATACGTCAAAGGCGTCTTATCCGCGAGCACCTGAGCAGGACCAGGCGCTTGAAGGAAATAAGCGGCGCCGACACCAACCATCGTCGCTGCTCCGGTCGGAAGCACCAGTAACGCCGTCTCTTCGTCAATTCCGATCGCGCGCGGTTGTGCAGCCCAACCGTTGTTTACAATGCGCGCCAGAAACACGAGCGATCTTCCGAGTCGATCACGCGTCACAAAATGCGAGTCGTAGAGCTTGTTCCCACCCAGCGACGACTGAAACAGATCTCGATCGAGTGTGACGTAGCGATGGAAAGGATTGGCCAATGCCTGACTCGAGGTCACTGAGCCGAGCGCGCCGGTGTAAATGAATTGACTGAGTACCGCGAGTCCGGCGCTCGTTCCACCAACTGGCACGTGCTTGGAATTGAGCAGAAAATTTACACCTGTTTGCACAGCAGTTCCGCGCCACAACGCAACATACGTCGACTGGTCGCCCCCAGCGATCCAGAGCGCCTCGGCGTTTTGAATTTGAGTACTGACGTACGCGGAGTTTGCGCCAGTGACACTCGTGATTATGATCGTTTCAACTGAATCCATCTGCGGACAGAGTTGTTGGATATAAGGGTTGTAAGCGTCGGTGCCGGTGGTCCGAATCACGAGAAAGTCGCCGCCGCCCGCGCGCTGGCACATCCATTGAAACGCGGCGTCAACGTCAGTCCCGCCGCCCATCAAGACGAGACCGGGACTAAGTGTTTGAGAAGGTTGCGCGTCGCCGGGGTTACCGGCGACGAATGATGTGAATCCGGTTTTCGGCGCAGCATAAATCGTCGCCGAAAGTGTGCACAAGACGACGAGCGCTAAACAAGCACGTGTGAGCATGTGAATCCTCCTGAAAAGTGTAAAAGAGTGGCGGACTTTATATCATTTAAGCGCCGGTGGAAAGAACAAGTCAGGAAGAGGGGCTTGCCCCCGCCGCTACTTGGATTGGACAAGCGGGGCAAAAGCCCCTCTTCCTGACTTGTTCTTTTCTAACCTGGGTCTTGATCACGATGACCGATACCGAGTGCTTCGGCAGCGTGACGACAAACGTGCGTCCGCTCGCGAGCATTCGTTTTTGAATTGATACTGCATCAGGTCTTGAGAAACTGTTAACGACATCGAGCGATGCGGCAGTGATGGTTTTTAACTCCGCTCGTGGCGCCGGTATCACGCCCTGAATATTGATCGTTGTGAGTAACGCACCAGTCCGATTCGTATTCACTGCTTTGATATATATCGTTTTGCCGTCAGCAGTTCGGCTAACGACGGCGTCAAGGTAAGAAATGTTTGTGCCCTCACGAGATGTATTGAAAGTCGGACCGTTGACGCTGCTCGCCAGTCGCTGATCACCACGATGCTCCGCGTAAAGCTCGTTCACCAGAAAGATGGGCGAGACGAAAACGTTATTTCGACCGGCTTGAATAATACCGCCCGGCCAACCATTAACGAGATCAGAGACGGCACTCATCCCGACAATTTCGCCCGATCGCTCGAACACATTCATCAGCCGCGCAGCATAGAGAGCCGACTCCATCGAATACTGCCGCTCACTCGGAAGATCGAGTCCCCATTCATTAATCGCGAGCTTGACATGGCCCAACCCGAGCTCGGCTAACAACTCTTGAACCTGTGTGTAGAAACGCTCGAAGAACAACGGGCGCGCCATCAGGTTCAACGGATCGCCGCGCAACTCGCGCCGCCCGTAATAGTGATGAATCGCAAGGTAATCAATATTACGCCCGGCTTCACGCAGCACCGTGCGGTTCCAGCTCATGTCGTTGTCGCCGACAGCAATCAGCTTGATCGACGGATCGACAGCGCGCATCGCGAGCGCATAGCGGTTGTAGTTACGCGCATACGTTTCAGCATCTGAGTGACCGCGTACCCAATCGCCCCAGATCTCGTTTCCAACCTCCCAATATTTCACGCCGAATGGAGCCCCGTGACCATTGGCTGCACGCATCGCGCCGTACTTCGAAGTGGCTGGTCCATTGCAGTACTCGACCCATGCGGCGGCTTCATCCGCCGTCGCGCCGCGGCCCTCGACATTGACGGTGATTGAAGGCTCAGCTCCAACGGCCCGTGCGAACATGACGAACTCATCTGTGCCAAAGTCGCTCGGCTCCGGCTCGTTCTTCCAGGAAAGATTGGTCCACGTGAGGCGCTCGTCGCGTGGTCCAATCCCCCAGAGCCAGCGATAGTCCTGGGCCACGTTGCCACCCGGCCAACGAATGAAAGCCGGCTTTAACAATTCGATCTTGTCGAACACGTCGCGACGTACTACACCGGGCGCGAAATCGGCGGGTATCAACGACACTTGATCAATCCAGACTGTCCCTCGTCCTTTAAAAAGGATCGCGAGGCGCGCCAGCGAATCGCTGCGATCTGGAACCAGTGAGAACTGATACAGTCGCCAATTATCTCTTGTGATGTTGATTCGAGTGGCAGCGTAGACTTGATGCTGATCCGAGTCCGATTCCAGCGCCACCGCGACGTCGCCTTCGTAATCAGTGGTCCTAAGCCAGAAGTGACCTCGATACTCCAGACGAGACCTGATCGGAATGCGCGGTTGATAGATTCCGTGACGTTCAATCACACCGTCACCGATCTCGATACGCAGCGAGTGCTCTTTCACATCGCTCCGCTGTTTCGGGTAAGGAAATTGATCGTCCCAGTGAAAGGTGAGCGCGTAATCGTCGTTTCGATCGTCCGGATAACGTTCCCAATTGCGTGAGAGACCGATCGCGTTCGGCGGCTCTTCGAAACTGCGGTTGCGAATCAGCTCGGCGTGCAGTCCACCCTTGATGCCCCCGTACATGAATTCCAGAAACTGTCCGTAGAGCAGGGGACTGATGCGGTTTTCAACCTTGCGAGCGTCGATCGAAATTGACGCCCTTGATTGTGCGGCTACGAGATGAGGCTGCCGAAAAACGGCCACTAAAAGGCACAAAAGGATCAGGAAATAGTTTTGCGCCTTCTTGTGACTCACTTAACTTTGCCGGTCATTCGTTTGATAAACTCAACTTCTTCCGGAATGTAAGGCTTGCCGTCGTTGCGAAACACCTCGTGAAACCAGATCGAAGGCTCGCGATCGACGTACGGATGCTGCCACGAATCCCACGGCAGATTTGTTTGCGTCTTACCCTGGACCAATCCCCAGTTGATCATGCCGACATTGTAAACCTTGCCGACCATCAGACCGCCGAAGAAGAAACTGCCATTGCCACGAGCCATGTATTCCGTGCAAATCATCGGACGGTTGTAGCGCTTGAGCCAGTTGATCCGTTTCTCTAATTCTGTCGGGTGGTCGTAGTTATGAAACGTGATCACGTCTGAGTTTTCGATCTGGAGTCGATCCATCGCCGTCATCTTTTCCGGGGTGGACCAGTCGCCCTTCCACACGCCTGAAGTCAGCGGTTGCTCGGGCTGCGCGGCACGCGCCCATGCGAATGCCTGAGGTAACAGGCGCAACACGAGTTCCACTTTGTTTTTTGGTTCGAGCTCGTTGTAGCTGCCGGGATTCTCGTTGTCGGGCTCGTTCCAGATGTCCCACGCGAGCACACGGTTGTCGTGCGCGAATCGTCCGACAACGCCTTTCACATACGCTTCCAGACGCGGATACTCGGCAGGATTTTGTAACGTCGTGCGATTAGGACTCTGCACCCAACCCGAGTTGTGTACGCCAGGACGAGGCGCGCGCTGTTTGCCAAGCTTCGCATCCGGATCCCAAACCGAATCGAAGAGTACGAAGATTGGTCTGATCTTATGTTTGGCGCAGATACTCAGAAACTGATCAAGACGCCGCTTGAAACCTTCAGCGTCCTGCCAGAGCAGATCGTGGAGGGAAACGCGCATGGTGTTCATGCCGAGAGCTTCCGCCCAACCGAGCTCGAGATCGATTCTTTTCGGATCGAACGAGTCTGCCTGCCACATCTCGAGCTGGTTAATGGCGCTCGCCGGATTGTAGTTGCTGCCGACGAGCCACGGCTGCCTCGCGTACCAATCGCGCGCTCGTTGCTCCGACCACCGCTCGGTCTGCGCAAACGCACTGACGGCGAGCAGGATCCAGACGGCGATTAGTTGAATTACTCTTCGAAGCGGCATTATTACAACCTTTCATTAGCCACGGATGACACCTATAAAATCCGGATTTCCAATCCGTGTTATCCGTGGCTCAGAATCTTACATTCGCGAGACGGCGGACGATCTCGCGGCTTTCGTTTCGCGCCTTCTGCTTTTCGCTTAGTTGTTTGAAGATTGCAAGCTCGCGATTCGCTTCTTCCGTTCGTCTCAACTTCACCAGCACGCGGCTGAGTTGGTAATGAGCTTCGAGCAGCTCAGGTTGTAGAGACACCGCACGTTCCAATAGGGGTGCAGCTTCGTCCCACCGGTTTGTGCGAACGTAAAGTTTTCCCCACGTCAGATAAGCGGGCGCGAGATTCGAGTCGAGCTCAGTAGCGCGTCTGAGATACTTTTCAGCGCGAGTTGTGTCAGCAGTTTCACTCTTCAGGATTGTCTCGGCGACGAGGTAATGAAGCGTGGCGAGTTGCGGGTTCAAAGCGAGTGCCTGTTCGTAGAAGCTGACAGCTTTGTCATAAGCTCCTCGTTCACTGTAAGTCATGCCGAGATATGCAAGTGCGGGAACCAGCTTAGCGTCGAGCGTGAGTGATTGCTTGAAGGAGTTTTCCGCTTCCGCGTTCTGACCGTACGTGAGCTGAGCAATTCCCAGGGCTAACCAGATACGGGCAGACCCTGGAAATTGCTTCAGCGCTTCCTGCAAACGAAGAATGCCGGCCGCGGGTGCATGTGAGTCGGTGAGTAGAAGACCGTAACGGAAGTGATAGATCTCATTCTGCGGATCGCGTTGCACTGCAAAGCGCATGGCAGGTATGGCGTTCTCATAGTGACCGTCCGCTTCATAGACTTCGGCCAACGTAGAGTAAATTCTTGCGATGACGATCGGGTCTGCGTTCGTTGGATCGAATGTCAGCGCAGCCTTCAGCTCGGTGATGGCTTCGTCGTGGAGACCCTTCTCCGTTAATTCCTGGCCCAGCTTCAGGTATGTAATAAGGAGAGCACGAGAAATTTGCGGGTCTGAGATGATCTTACCAGCACGCTCCAGCAGACTTCGCGCCATCCGCAGATCATCAAGCTGGCCGCGATCGAAGTATATCTGCGCGAGGTTGGTTAATGCGCTCGGTTGGTTTGAGTTGAATTTCAGCGACGCTTCGAATTCTGTCTGCGCCTGGGCCGTTCGACCGAGGCGCATGAGAATCGCGCCGTAGTTGTTTCTCGTCGACGGTTCAGATGGAGCGAGCGAAGCTGCGGCGGCGAAGTGTCGCTCCGCTTCGTTGAGCTCATTGGCCTCGGCAGCGATCATGCCCAGATACGTGTGCGCGTCGACGTTCCGCGGATCGTTCTTCAACGTCTGTTCAAAAATCAGCCTCGCTCGACTCTTATCGCCACGCTCGAACGCTGCGATGCCGTCGTTAACCTGACCAACGGCAGTCGAGACGGCAAAGATAACTACGGCAAGCAGTAGACAGGATTTACAAGATTTTTCATGATTGACAAGACATCTTGTTAATCCTGCTTTCATCCTGTAAATCCTGTCCCACATGACTTCAGAAAAGGAGTCGTAAACGTATCTGCACGCGGCGCGGATTGTTTGCCCCAACACTCTGAAAGCCGAAGTTTACAGCGTCGCGCAGGTCGGTCGTCGGGAAGAAGAAATACGTGCGATTGAATAAATTAAACGCCTCCGCGCCCAGCTCAAACGTCACTGACTCGCTGATACGCGTCTTCTTCAAGATACTCACGTCTTCACTGTAGAAAGGTGACGAGTGAACATTGCTGAGTGCCGGAGCAAGCGTGCCGAAGAACCGCAAAGGATCGGCGTAATAGGCCGCGTAAGCAGCAGAGCCGAGCGCCGCTCCACTCGGATTGTTATTAAACCCCGAGCCAAACTGCGGCGGTGTCGCGAATGCCGCCGGATTGATCGCTTGCCGCCCAAAGCGATCATCAAAGAATGCACCATCGCTCTCGAACGGTTGGCCCGTCGGATTCAACCGCAGGTTCCCCAGATATCCAGTCAACTGCAGAAAGTCAGTGAAGACTGGATCAGACGTGAAGAAACTCAGCGGCACGCCTGACTGGTAGCGATTGATTCCGTTGACCTGCCAACCGCCTACGAGCTTATCCACGAACCCGCCGCTGTTCAGGTAACGCTTGTTCTTTCCGAACGGCAGCTCGATCAGGTAATTGATCACGAACACATGCGGTGCGTTGTTTGGCGAGATCGATCGGAACGACTCGCGATCGAATGGATTTTGCAGCACACCACTGAGGGGTGATCCTCCAAATAGATCTTCAGACGCGTCAGTGATGAGCTTGGCGAAAGTGTACGACGCGCCAACCTGGATGCCTTGTGAAAAGCGTCGCTCGAGCTTTGCCTGCAGCGCGTTGTAATCGCTCGTCCCCTGGCTCTCGAGAATGTTGTTGATGCGATTGTATTGCGGGAACGGTTTCAGCGCCTGAGCGACGTTCCCGGTAAATCCGGGAAAGACCGCATTCGTTGACGCAGGCAAAGGTGCGCCAACACTCTGCGCAAAGGACACGATCGTTGGATTCGCAAGCGCATCGGCAAGCGACATGTTAAGAACCGGGAACCCTAACTTCAGCGCGTTGAGTGGCAGCCCATTCAAACGCTGGAAATTCGATCGCAGCCGCGTGGCGTGATGACCGATATAACCAACCGAAGCGACGAAGTTGTAAGGCAGCTCTCGCTGGATATCGAAGCTGTATTGCACTGTGCGTCCCGTTCTGAAATCCGGATCGAAGAACTGCACATCCGATCCGATGAACTGGCTGTCTGGCGCAACTGGCGGAATCGACGGATACGTCGACAAGAAGAATTGCGCGTTACGACCATTCGGCGTTCGTGGTCCGGAGCTGGTGTTGTAACCAAGCAGCCCCGTGTTCAGCTCATTCTGGCCTTCGAATCCGTAAATGATCGGCGCATAGTAGAGACCGATACCGCCGCGAATCACTGTGCGATCATTCCACGCATAAGCGACGCCAAACCTTGGACCAATGTTCGAATGATCGGTCTTAACGAGCGCGCGCTCCGCGGCCTGCACGCCACCTTGTCCCGCGGCTCCCGCAATCGCACCGAGCCGTCCGACCTCGGGATTTATGGCATTCGGATCAAAGCCGCGATAGAAGTTGCGCGCTTCATATCGCTGGCCCGGCACGTCGTAACGAATGCCGAGATTCACAGTTAGATTCGGAGAAAGTTTCCAATCATCTTGCGCGAAATACCCGTGCGTGATTTGTCTGAACTGCGGATCGATCGAGTTGTTTGAGTTGAAGGAAAACTCGGTCGCCCCCGTTATTAAACTGGCGATGGGCGAGCCACCGTCGGGATCGAAATCAGCCGCTGTTTGATCGTGCCGGAAATTGAATGAGCCACCGGGATCGATCCTTTGCCTGAAATTAAACTGTGACGTACGGAACTCGCCGCCAAACTTGAACGAGTGATTGCCGCTGATCCATGTGACTGAGTCAGAGATGTGCCACGATGTATCGAAGATGTGATCGGTAAAGAAACTCGAACCGATGTCCTGGTAAGCGCGCGGATCGGCCGAGCTTTCCGGGAAGCCGTAACCCGGAAAGCCGAGTCGCGGATACGCGCTGTTCTGCGTCGCGTTAACAGGAAAACCGAGTGACGACGTATTGAACGGATCCGTGGTATTACGATTCGCGACGTCGTAGCGCGTGAACCCGACGTTGAAGTGATTCAAGAGCGTTGGGGTGAACGTGTAATCGTCCTGGACGCGAATCAGTATCGATTTGAAGTTTTGGTTGAAAGCTCCTTGCGACGTGAACGGCAGAGGGAAGCGGGGAACCGGATCACCCGCGATACGATCGTTCGTGCGATGCGAGAAGCTGCCGGAAAGCCGGTTTTTATCGGACGTGACGAAATCGAGCTTCGTCGTGTACTGGTCCATGTTTGTCGGTCTGAGCCCGATTGATAGGTAATTGCGGAAAACAGTCGAACCGTTCGGGCCCGTCCGATTGGGCGCCGGGAAAAACTGCAGCGCGTTTATACCGACCGGATCGATCCTCGCGCCGCCCAGATACAGATCGAGGCGATTGCCGGGAATCGCAGCGCGAGTTGCCGCAGGCTGGCGCGGATCGTAAATCTGTACTCCGTGTCCGAAGAAACCCACGATGTACGGATCGGTCAGCAGCTCGGAAAAGTCTCCCTGCCGCATCCGCAGCGTCGGAACAGTGATGATGTTGTTTGCGCCTTCCGTGAATCGATAACCTTCGTAGTTGAAAAAGAAAAAGGCGCGATTGCGGAACCGATGAATCATTGGTCCACCTTCGCCGAAATGTGGGAGGGTGATTGGACCACCGACGTTGAAGCCGAAATCGTTTTGATTGTCGCGCGCGCGATCGAGGCCCTGGGCATTACTGCGAAACGTGTTCGCGTTCAACTTCTCGTTGCGGATCAGATCGTAGATCTCGCCGTGATATTCATTGCCTCCACTTTTTTGCGTGAAGTTAACGACGCCGCCGGATGAATTTCCAAACTCGGCGGAATAAGTGCTGGTTGAAAGCGTGAATTCCTGAAACGCGTTTGGTCCAGGCGCCACCTCCGAGAAGAACGTGCCGTTTTGCGTGCGTCGCGTACTCGCGCCATCGATAAGAATCTCTGTGCCCAGCGCCTGCCCGCCGCTCACACGAAAGCGCGTCGTATCAGTACCTTGCGCGCCACTGCCCTGAGTCACGTTGCTGTCGAGATAAATAAAGGACAACGGCGTGCGGCCGGCGAACTCGGAGCTGACGAGCAGTGGCAGCTCTTTCACCTGGCGTTCGCTCACGTTCGTCTGGCGCACAGGTGTTTCGGTTTGCAGGACGGGAGCTTCGTCGTTGGAAATCGTGACGACGCTGCTGATCTCACCGATCTCGAGCTTGAAATCGAGGGTGCGGTTCACTTGCACTGCGACCACGATTTTTTCCGCGGAAGCGGTTTTGAAGCCTTGCGCTTCGACCGTCACTTTGTACGGGTCGGCCTTGAGCTCGGGAATCGTGTAGTTTCCCTCGCCGGAGGTTTGGACCTCGCGAGTTTCGTTTGAATTAAGGTTTGTGGCGGTGACTTTGGCGTTTGGGACGCTGGCGCCGGTTGGATCGGTGACGCGGCCGGTTAGCGATCCACGGTCGCTTTGGGCAATTGCTGACGAGACGGAAAATAGAAAGAACAGCGCGAGTACAACCCCTCTTGATAGCATGACTCCCTCCTGGCTCGGTACGTTGGAACACTCGGCAAAATGACTATTTAATGCTGATATAGCAAGGGCCTATCGCGTTGTCAATGAATTATTTTTTAGACACGAAAAGGCACAGAAAGCACAAATTATCGGACCCGTTGGGCCAAATAAAATTTGTGCTTTTTGTGCCTAAGATTTTTTTCTTGGTTCCTGGTACCAGCGGCGGCCGGTTCTGTATTCCTGTTCGGTGCGACTTAACATGGCCAGCGCGCGTTTCGGTCGCAGGTGGGCGCACGCGACGATGATTGTATTTAGCAAAGCCATCGGCGCGACATACGAACCGGTGAATGACGGACTGCTGGTCGGCGCCAGAAGATAGTCGTCGCAGTGCAATGCGATCGGAGTGGTATCGCTATCCGTTATGCCGAACGTCGGAATGCCGCGTCCGTGTGCGCGATCGACTGCCTCAACCGTCTCGCGAAGACATTTGCCAAAACTGATCGCGACGAGCAGATCTTTTTCGGTCAAGAGATCGATCTTGTGTTGAAGATTTCCCGTGCTCCCGGTCGGAGCCTCGGCTGAAAATCCGAGCGGAATCAAACCATACGCGAGAAACCACGCGAGCGACGCCGCCAGATCCACACCCACCACGAGGATATGGCGCGCGCTATGGATCCGCTTCGCAAGGTCCACCGCACGATCGGGGGAAAAAGCGGATCTCAAAATACTCAAACTCTCGACGTCTCGCTCCACGCAATGCTGGATCTGTTGCGTAACACTGCGCTTCTCCTGCGTCGCAGCTTTCAACACCGTGTACGGCGTTATATGATCGACGAAATGCTGCCGCAGATCCGCGGCGAAATCAGCAAAACGCTCATAACCCAAAGCCTGAACGGTGCGCACGATCGTCGCCGCGTCAACGTTGTAACGTTTCGCCATCTCGCGCGATGAGAGAAAGAACGTCTCTTCGTGATTGTCCAGAATCTCTCTGATCAATCGACGTCGCGTGCCACTCAAAGGCGATTGCGCGAAGCGAACTTCAAGCGACGTCAAAGAAGATCGGGCTCCGTTCTCATCGCGACTATTCGCCGGCGCCATACTGTTGCTCCTTGCTGTTTGAGCTATTTTCGGGAGAGATAAACTCGGGTTTCGGTCTGTCGCTCGATAAACGCGATGTCGACTTCAAAACCCAAACCGATAGCATCGGGCACGGTTACTGTACCATCAGAAGCCACTGTGACCTCAGGAGAGATGAGATCGCGTTCAAAGTAACGTGAGCTGGCCGAGATATCACCCGGCAGCGTGAATCCATGGAGACTTGCGAGCGCGATATTGTGCGCGCGGCCGATCCCGGATTCGAGCATGCCTCCGCACCAAACCGGAATACTTCGCGTCGCACATAGATCGTGTATCGCCAGCGCTTCTGAATAGCCCCCCACGCGCCCGATCTTGATGTTAATGATCCGGCAGCTCTCGAGGTCGAGAGCAGCGGTGGCTTGTCGCTGACCCGTGATGCTCTCGTCAAGACACAGAGAAGTCTTCAACTGCTTCTGCAATTCTGCGTGGTCGACAATGTCGTCGCTTTGTAGCGGTTGCTCGATCATCAGCAGGTCGAAGTCATCGAGTTTCCTGAGATGGTCCACGTCGGCAAGTGTGTAAGCGGAGTTAGCGTCGACTGAGAGCAGGATGTTGGGATGTAGACGTCGCACTTCGAACACGACATGATTATCCCAGCCCGGTTTGATCTTCAGCTTGATGCGCTGGTAACCGAGATCCAGATATTTGTCGATACGTCTCATAAGCTGAGACAGAGTCGGCTGAATTCCCAGACTCACACCGACCGCAACGTGCTTCCGCTCACCGCCAATCAACGCTGCCAGTGATGTTTTATTCACCTGTGCGAGCAGATCCATGAACGCCAGCTCGAGGCCGGCTTTGGCCATGTTATGTCCGCGGAATCGTGAAAATCTTTTGGCGAGTCCGGCCAGGTCTGTGAGCGGCTCGTCCAGCACTACGGGCGCGAGAAAGTCTTTGATGACGTGAAAAGCAGTACCGACAGTCTCATAGCTATACAACGGCTGCTCAGACGCGACGACCTCACCCCAGCCTTTAAGCCCGCCGGCATTGAGACAGACCAGAAAGATCAGTCTCGAATCAATTTTCCCGAAACTCGTCTCGAAAGGCTCGACTAACGGTAGACGAACCATCCGGATCTCCACGCCTTCAACTTTGATTTGAGTGGGTGTTGCGTGATCGGAGATTTTGGAGGCGTGCATCATGCGCGCCAGAAAATAGCACACCGCATTTCGTCGTGCAACAAATGTTGTAGAAGAATTGACATCGTGCAACGCTCGATGTTATATAGCGCTACGCTGAACGAGACATAGTTTCGGGTTGAAAAGGTTTCGATCGGTGCTTGGCTTTGTACAAAATTCCCTTTTATTGATTTCTCTGTGCAACCTCTGTGTTCTCTGTGTCTCTGTGGTTAACTAAATTCACGGCAATAACTCACCACAGAGACACAGAGAACACAGAGGTTGCACAGAGAAGAATGACCTGGTGAGTTTCTCCAAAGCCACGGTGTTTTGTTCTTCCAAGCCGGCAATTCCATTTCGCAGGATCGCGTTAAAACATGCCCAGGCAGGGTTCCAATAACTCTCTTTAGGAGGCGGAATCATGAAAGTGCTGGTCCTTTGTGCTGCTGTTTTACTATCCCTGATTGCGGCGCCAGCGTTGGCCCAAACGACAGTCTCGACCATCGAAGGTACGATCAAAGACGCGCAGGGCAGTGTCGTGTCCGGAGCGCAGATCGTCGTCAAATCAGCCGCGCTCGGAATCGAACGCACTGCAACCAGCGATGCCGAGGGTTTTTATCGCATCACTGCATTGCCCGCGGGGAACTACTCCCTGGCGATTACTCATGCGGGATTCGCGACGCGTAATTTTGAGGACGTGGAGTTGACGGTTAACCGGACGTTGACCCTCGATATTCCACTCGAGGTCGGCGCGGTGCAGGGACAAGTAGACGTAGTTGGTTATGCACAACTGTTGAATCCCACTTCGTCGGCAACAGGCGCGACTGTCACGCCGCAACAGATCAGGGAAATGCCGACCAACGGTCGCAACTATCTTGACTTGATGCAATTGGTGCCGGGCGTTGTCGTCAACCGGCAGGCAAACGTAGGCAGCGACAATTCCACCCCCGTCCTCGGCGAGCGCGCGGGCAACAACAACTTCCTGATCGATGGACAACCGAACAAAGACACGGTCACGGGCGGCGCCGCATCGCAGTTCAATCAGGAGACGATCGCGGAGTTTCAGGTCTTGACTGCGGGTTTCCGAGCAGAGTTCGGACAGGCGTCGGGCGCTATAGTCAACGTCATTACCCGCAGCGGGACTAATGATTATCATGGCTTGGCGTCCATATTCTTCCGCAACAACGTTTTCGATTCATCAAATTCACTCGACACGACGCAAGACGAAGCGCCATTCTTACAACGCTGGGATTACAGTCTGGCCGCTGGTGGTCCAATCGTAAAAGACAAGGTTTTCTTCTTCGGCTCAGCGGAAAGAATCCGCGAGAATCGTACCTTGAACTTCGTCTTCCCGACCGGCACGCCGCAGATTGCCAGAGATTTCGAAGAGCAGTTTGACAATCCGTCCCGCATCTTCGATACGCGCGGTTTTTTCAAACTAGACGAACAGCTCGGACGGCACAGTCTGAGCCAGTCAGTGAACTATACCAATGGAAACGTTCGAGAGTTTTTGCCACTCTCAAACGCGACTGACTTACCGTCAAGAAGAAACGACACTGGCGCGCGACACTTGTTGCTAGGGTTCAGCGATACGGTGCTGCTTGGCGATACCGGCAATCCGTGGGTCTTGACTCTACGCGGCAGTTATCGCGGCGACACCAGTGAAACTCGGCCCGCACATCCTGAAGCCGGCGTCGGCACGACTTTCCAGATGTTTAGTGACTTCAACACCGGCGCCCTCTTCGGAAACCTGGGTTCGTTTTCTTTCGGCAACAACACGACGCGCACTGCGTTGGACCAGAAATTCACGTCTTTTTCCGCGCAGGCTAACAAGCTGATCGGCGAACACAATCTCAAGTTTGGTTGGAACTTTTTGCGGACGAAGGCTGACGGTATCGAGTCGCAGGTATTGAACCTTCAGCTCTTTGCCACAGTTCCTGACTTCACAAATTTTGGACCATTCAATGCCGGCTTTTTCACGGTGACGACCGCTGGCGGTCTGACACCCGAAGCTAACGAGATTCATCTAAACAACGATTACAACGCTCTGTTTTTCCAGGACGACTGGAAATTTCATCAGAAGCTCACGTTGAACCTTGGTCTGCGCTGGGACTACGACTCGGAGTTCGTAACGAAGGAGAACTTTTCGCCGCGTATCGGCTTCGCATGGTCGGCAGCGCCCCACACGATCATTCGCGGCCACTACGGGCTCTTCTACGATCAGTTTCGTCTCGGCCTCGTACGTGACGTGCCGGCCTTCGGTGGCGCGGACCGGCGCGTGGTCCAACCGTTTTCTTATCCGAGAGGTTTTTTCGGTGTGCCCACGCTCGCGCCCGCAGCTATCAACGCGTCGCTCTTCCCGGGTGGACTCTGCGTCTCGCCTAATCTGACGGATGCACAGATCAGCACCGGCAATGTGGCATGTCCGTTCTCGCCCGGACTCTTCATCGGAATTGACCGGCTGAATCGCGTTGTAGCGCCTGGCCACGCGTTGATTCCGGCTAACGCGGTGATCAACGTGGGCAACATTCAAGGTTTGTCGGGTCTGACTCCCGAGCAATATCTGGCGCAAGCCGCTACGGCTGTTGGTAAGGTGCCGGGCTTCTTTTTCTGGGGACCGTTTGGCGCGCTCTCGCATGCGGCGATACCGGCGCAACTGTTTCCGACCGACATCGATCGGACATTCGAGACTCCGTTCACTGAAAGTTTGAGTATCGGTGTTCAGCAAGAGATCAAGAACGTCGTGATCGAGGTCGACTATTACCATCGCAACATCAAGAACCTGCTCGGGGTTCGTGAAGCTAATATCGCGTTCTCTTCGCGCGCTTCGAGCCGGTCGTTTTTGCCGCCGTTCACGGCTGGTCCAATCCAGACGTTTGGTCCATGGTATGAAGGCGAGTATGACGGGTTGATCGTTAGTTTCACGCGACGCTTTAGTCGACGATTTACATTGAGTGGCAATTACGCGTTTGCTGAAGAGAATGACAATCAACTCGGAATCACGACGCTGCCTTCGGATAGCTTTGTCGGCATCGCCCCGCTTGTGACTGAGACGGGGACGGGACGGACAAACGCGAGCGGCTCGTTCACGCGTGCGAATGGAAGATTTGTCGCGCAGGCCGGCACTTTTGTTAATGGACCGGATCTGGACAAAGGTCCATCGGATCTTTCGGTCGCGCACACGTTTCAGATCAACGGCTTAGTTGAGCTGCCGTGGCAGTTTCAGCTCAGCGGGATCTTCCGGGCGCAGAGTGGGTTTCACTACAGCAGGCAGCCACTGGCACTCGAAGACGCCGATGGAGACGGGACGTTCAATGCCATCGATCACGGTCCGGGACGAAACGCGTTTACGAGTCCGGCGTATGTCAATCTGGATATGCGCGTGGCCAAGCGATTCAATATCACGGAGCGCGTGAAGGTTCAGGCGCTGTTTGAGCTCTTCAATGTATTCAATCGTCAAAATCCCGCTGCCGTTCAGGTACAGCAGAACATCGTCAACAGCCCGTTCGGGTCGTTGCGGCAAGTGCTACCCGGACGCGAAGGGCAAGTTGGATTGAGATTCGAGTTCTAATCATATATCTCTGCGTAACCTCTGTGTTCTCTGTGTTCTCTGTGTCTCTGTGGTGATCTTTTTCTAAGACATAGGGAAACCACAGAGACACAGAGAACACAGAGGTTGCACAGAGAAGAAAATGAGATTGACACTAGCGTTTTTTCTGTTGCTCTACCTGTCGGGCAGCAGCTTCGCTCAGAGCACGCGACTGCTTCGTCATCCGACGGTTAGTCGTGATTCGGTCGCTTTCGAGTATGCGGGTGATTTGTGGATCGTGTCGCGGAGTGGTGGCGCTGCAAGGCGTTTGACCTCGACGCCTTCACTCGAGATCGATCCTTACTTCTCGCCCGACGGCTCTCAAATCGCATTCACTGCGACGGTCGCGGGCAACACGGACGTGTATGTCATGTCGTCCGCCGGAGGTGATCCGCGGCGATTGACCTACCATCCGGGACTCGATCGAGTTCGTGGTTGGAACCCTGACGGCAAAAGCATCATCTTTGCCTCCAACCGGACGAGTGCGCCGCAACAGTCTTACTTCCAGCTTTGGACCATCAGCGCTGATGGTGGACTACCTGAGATGTTGCCGCTGCCTCGTGCTTTCTCAGGCGCGTACTCACCAGACGGCAGTCGTTTAGCGTATGAAGAATTCTCGACAGTGTTCGTGCCGGAGTGGTACGAGACGAGTATGTGGCGCCATTATCGAGGCGGCCGCACGCACCCGGTCTCAGTGATCTCGCTTGCCGATCATTCCGTACAAAAGCTTCCCTGGACCAACAGTAACGACGCTTCTCCGGCGTGGGTCGGCAACACGATCTACTTCCTTTCCGATCGCAATCACACCGCGAACCTGTTTTCTTATCGAGTTGATACAAAACAACTAGCGCAGATCACGCATCATGAAGACTTCGACGTGATGACTGTCTCAGCCGGCAATGACGCAGTGGCCTACGAGCAGGCCGGCTACATTTATCTCGTCGACGCCAAATCAGGAAAGGCGAATCGTCTCAATATCGAGGTCACGGGCGATCTTCCCTGGGCGCGTCCGCAGTTCAAAAAAGTCGCGAGCATGATTCGCAACGCAACGCTCTCCCCAACCGGAACTCGTGCTGCATTTGAAGCTCGCGGCGAGATCTTCACCGTGCCGTCAGAAAAAGGTGATTTCCGAAATCTTACACAAAGCTCAGGCGCACACGATCGTAGTCCTGTTTGGGCGCCGGACGGATCGCAAGTAGCCTGGCTTTCTGACGCCAGCGGTGAATACCAGTTGATGATTGGCGATCCACAGGGCGTCACCCCCGCACGTACGATTGCGTTGCCGGTCAATGCTTTCTTCGATCGACTCACGTGGTCGCCGGATGGCGCGCATATCCTGCTCGAAGACAATCACGATAGTCTCTGGACCATCGAGGTCGCGAACGGTAGCTCCACGAAGATCGACACCGACTCTTATCCCGATCCGATCAGACAATTCAACGCCACGTGGTCACCGGATTCGAAATGGATTACTTACTCAAAGAACCTCGCCAGCCATTTGCGAGCGATCTTTGTTTATTCGTGGACTGATAAGAAGACGTATCAGGTTACTGACGGCCTCGCCGATTCGATCTCGCCAACCTTCGACGCCGGTGGCAAGTATCTCTACTTCATGGCGAGCACCAACTACGGCCCAAGCACCGGCTGGTTGGAAATGAGCTCGCTCGATCGTCCGGTGCGTCGCGCGATTTATCTCGTGGTGCTGAACGCGACTGATCCATCGCCGTTACTACCGGAGACCGGCGATGAACCGAAACCACCAGATCCTGCAGCACCAAAGCCGGATCCAAAACCGGTAGTTCGCATCGATCTCAACGGCATTGGTCAGCGCATCCTCGCAGTAAACATTCCCGCCGGTGATTACAGCAATCTGACGAGTGGCGCTGCCGGCACGTTCTTTTACACCGAACCCTTTGTTCCCGGCACGCCAGGCACGTTGCGCTTGCAGCGATACCAGCTAAAGGATCGCGCGGCCGCGCCGTTTCTGGAGGGAAGCGTTCGTTCGTATTCAGTCTCAGCAGACAAGAAAAAGCTTTTGTACCAGGCCGGTGATGGTGCGAATCGTTGGGGAGTTGTCGTCACTGAACGTCCGGCAAAGGTTGGCGATGGTCCATTGAATGTTGCGCAGCTCGAGATGCAAGTTGATCCGCGTGCTGAGTGGGCGCAGATCTATCGTGAAACGTGGCGCATTCAGCGTGAGTATTTCTACGATCCGCAAATGCACGGCGCGGATTGGCAGGCGGTGTATGAGAAATACAAACCGCTGCTGAGTTTTGTTGGTCATCGCGCAGATCTTGGTTACCTGATAGCGATGATCGGCGGCGAGCTCACGGTGGGCCATTCGTATCTGACCGGAACGGGTGATGTTCCCAGTGAAGATGCTGTCTCAGTTGGTTTACTCGGAGCGGATTTTGCGATTGAGAATGGGCGTTACCGGATCAAGCGAATCTATACGGGGGAGAATTGGAATCCCGATTTACGCGCGCCGCTGAGTGCGCCTGGTATTCAGGTAAGTGAAGGCGATTACTTACTCGAGGTGAATGGTCGTCCGCTGGCGCCACCGGCAAATCCGTACAGCTTGTTTGAAGGCACTGCAAACCGGCAGACATTGATACGCATAAGCAAGACGCCGAGTAGCGAAGGCTCTCGTCTGATTACGGTTGTGCCGGTAGCGAGTGAAGACACGCTGCGCACGCGAGCATGGATCGAAAACAACCGTCGTCTCGTGGATAAACTTTCGAACGGTAAACTCGCGTACGTTTGGCTGCCCAATACCACGACGGCGGGCTACACGTCTTTCACGCGCTACTACTACGCGCAGCAGGACAAAGACGGCGCGATCGTCGATGAACGCTACAATCACGGCGGCATGGTTGCAGACTACATCGTTAACGAGATCGATCGAAAGTTGATGGGCTACTTTGCTTTGCGTGACGGCACGCCTTCAACTTCGCCTATCGCCGGTATTTATGGTCCAAAAGTAATGCTCATTAACGAATCGGCCGGTTCCGGCGGTGACGCACTTCCTTATATGTTTCGTCTGCGCAAAGTTGGGCCATTGGTTGGAACCAGAACCTGGGGCGGGCTGGTTGGCACGCTCGGTGTTCCGTCAACGATTGATGGCGGCGGAATCACTGCGCCGACCCTTGCTTTCTACAACTTGAAAGGTGAATGGGACGTCGAGAACATCGGTGTCGCACCGGACATCGAAGTGGAATATACGCCCGCTGAAGTGAACAAAGGCCGCGATCCGCAATTAGAGCGCGCCGTGCAGGAAGCGTTAAGATTGCTCGAGCAGAATCCTGTACGACGCGTTCCACGTCCGGCGCCAATCAATCGCGTCTCAAGGGGGAAATAGAAAATGCAAGTTTGGTTTTCTCTGTGCAACCTCTGTGTTCTCTGTGTCTCTGTGGTGTCCTTTTGTCGGGTCCCACTAACCACAGAGACACAGAGAACACAGAGGTTGCACAGAGAATATTTCCGGGTTCTATTACTCGCGCTATTGTTCCTCGTTGTTTCCGGCACTGGTAGCGCGCAATACAAACCTGCTGATTACACGCGCACCGAAGCGATGATCCCGATGCGCGACGGAGTGCGTCTTTACACGACCATCGATGCTCCGGCACGCGCAACGGAGAAACTCCCAATCCTGCTGCTGCGCACGCCCTACGGTCTCGGTGATACAAAACCCGATCAGTTAGCAACCGCCGTCTCAGAACTATCGGAAGGTGGCTACATCATCGTGCGCCAGGACATTCGCGGCCGGTTTAAGTCTGAAGGCGAGTTTGTAATGCTGCGCCAGCCACGCGATCCAGCAGATAAGAAAGCGATTGACGAAAGCAGCGACACGTCCGACACGATCACGTGGCTACTCGACAAAGTACCGAATCATAACGGGCGCGTCGGCATAGCCGGTACGAGCTACGGCGCCTGGTTATCGGTGATGGCCATGCTCGATCCGCATCCGGCTCTCAAGGCCGTCGTGCAGCAAGCCTCGCCGGCAGACATGTGGCTCGGTGACGATTTTCATCACAACGGCGCGTTTCGTCTGAGCTATGGTCTTGAATACTCGTACATGATGGAGTCGTCCAAAGAGATTTCCAACGTCCTGACGATCATCGATGAATTCGATTCTTACGAGTGGTATCTGAAACTCGGTCCACTCGCGAATGCCGATGCAAAATACTTCAAGGGCAAGCTGCCGACGTGGACCAACTTTGTCACGCAGCCTGACTACAATGCGTTCTGGAAGCGTCAGGCATTTCTTCCCTGGCTGAACCGTGTGACGGTGCCGATTTTGAACGTCGCCGGCTGGTGGGATCAGGAAGACTTCTACGGTCCGATCAAGATCTACGAGCTGCTCGAGCGCCACGACACTGCAAAACAGAACTTCTTAGTGGTTGGTCCGTGGAACCATGGCGGCTGGTCCAGAGGCGACGGCAGCAAGCTCGGTCGCATCGATTTTGGCAGTCCCACCGCAGCTTATTACCGTAAGAACATCCTCGCGCCATTCTTTGCTTACTATTTAAAAGGACAAGCGGCCGGCGAGCGCCCTGAAGCACTGACGTTTAGAACTGGCGCCAACGAGTGGGTCCAACACAGCGAATGGCCGCCGAAACAAAATATCAACGAACGGCGACTGTATTTACAGGCTGGTCGTAAGTTGTCTTTTGACGCGCCGCCGGCCGGAGAGGCCTTTGATCAGTACGTGTCTGACCCAACCAACCCGGTGCCGTATCGACAGCGTCCGATTCAGGTGCGTGTCGGTTGGCCCGTCTGGCTAGTCGAGGATCAGCGTTTCGTTGATCATCGACCCGATGTTCTGTCGTGGGAAAGCGACACGTTAACTGAGGACGTCACGGTTTCCGGTAAGATCATGGCGATCCTCTTTGCCTCGACTTCGGGAACTGACAGCGATTGGATCGTCAAGGTGATTGACGTTTATCCCGAGAAGTACGAAGCGGATGCGACGATGGGTGGATACCAGCTCATGATCGCCGGCGACGTGTTCCGCGCCCGGTATCTAAAAAGCTTTGAAAAACCTGAAGCGCTTATCGCAAACTCCATCAACCATTACCAGATTGGGTTTCCCGCTAACGATCACACGTTCAAGCCCGGGCACCGGATCATGGTCCAGGTTCAGAGCACCTGGTTCCCCGTGATCGATAGAAATCCGCAGACTTTCGTCCCCAACATCTTCCAGGCGAAAGAGAGTGATTTTAAACCAGCCACACAAAAGATATTTCGATCGGGACAACATGCGTCGTACATTGCTTTGCCGATCGAGAAGAAGTGAAGCCAGATGCAAACCGCTACGGTGACAATCCAGCCGATCGATGACGTCGCGGAGATGCGTGCCGTTGAGGAGCTGCAGAAGGAAGTTTGGGGCATTCCCGATATTGAAGTCGTACCGCTTACACAGCTCGTGGCGGCGAAAGAAGCGGGCGGCACGCTGATCGGTGCCTATGATGCCGATGTGCTGGTCGGTTTCGTCTATGGCTTCCCGAGTTTTGAGTATGGCCAGGCGGCTCATCATTCACACATGCTGGCGGTCAAGACTGCTTATCGAAATCTCGATTTAGGACGCAAGCTCAAGCTGGCGCAGCGCGAGCGTGTGATGGCCCAGGGCATCGCGGTGATGACGTGGACTTTCGATCCGTTACAGAGTTTGAATGCACATTTCAATTTTCGGAAGCTGGGCGTAGTGGCCGATCGATACCTGCCAGACTTTTATGGTGCGGAAGCGGCGAGCTTTCTTCATCAAACCGGAACGGATCGTTTGTGGGTGTCGTGGTGGCTGGCCTCGGACCACGTGAAGAGAACGATCAGCGGCAATGGAACTGTTTTACCGGGCGATATTTCGATCGAGATACCGGGCGATATCAATTCGTTGCAGCAGCAAGACCCGCGCACAGCTTTGAAGTGGCGTGAAGAAACGCGCGCGGCGTTCACTGAAGCGATCGCAAAAGGCTACAAAGTCGTCGGATTCACCCGCGAGAAAGATATCGGGAAATATCAGCTCTCTTGTAAATCCTGAAAATCTTGTATGAAAACTACTCGACGTAACATACTTAAAAGTATTGCGCTTGCCTCGGCTGCACCGATGTTGAATCGCGGGCGCTTTCGATTATTCGCGCATACCGCGACGGAATACTCCACGCGCGCTATCGATCTGATCGGAAGATCCACAGTCATCGACATGCTCGCCGTGTTGACGCTCGACTTCAACAAACAAGCGAAGTGGTTCAATGATCCGGAGACGTTCCAGCCGGCCGACGTGCAGCCCTATACGGACTCCTCGATCAACGTTTTTCATCAGTCTGTCGGTCTTGGCGGTCCGAATGCCTACGAGAGCGCGCTGCAATACTTCGCACGCTGGAACGGTTTCATCGCCAACGACACTGATCACTTCATGCGCATCGATAGCCCCGCCGATCTCAAACGCGTAAAGAAGTCCGGGAAGATCGGCATCCTGCTCGGTCTTCAGAACTCCGAGCATTTTCGGCGACCGGAAGACGTGGATTTCTTTCGCGGCCTGGGCCAACGTGTCTCGCAGCTTACTTACAACACACGAAATCTCATCGGTAACGGTTCGACGGAGCGGCGCGACGAAGGTATCTCAGACTTTGGCGTCTCAATTATCGAACGCATGAACAAGTTGGGAATGCGATGCATTTGAGATCTCGAAGAAGCCGGTGCTGATTACATCGAAGGAATTCTGGGCGGCAACTTTGAACGCGTGCTTGCGCAGATTTGGACGTCGTAACTCTGCGTAACCTCTGCGTTCTCTGCGTCTCTGCGGTGAGATAACCACAGAGACGCAGAGGACGCAGAGGTTACGCAGAGAAGAAAAGGAGTGGAGTCGTGAGAACAACGATCGTGTTGCTGGCGATTGCTTTGGTTTTTGCGTTGGGTGTGATGGGCCAGGCGCCTAATCAGCCGAAGCCTCTTACCGAGGACAAGTCGCCGCCTCCGCAACCATCCACTAAAGGCGCGCCTGAGATGACGGCGGCTGACGTCGAGGCGTTTCTGGACGGCGTGGTGCCGCTTCAGCTCAAACGAAGCGACATCGCCGGTGCCACCATCGCCGTCGTGAAAGACGGAAAACTGCTCTTCGCGAAGGGCTATGGTTACGCCGATGTGAAAAGTAAGAAACCTGTCTCACCAGAAGAAACATTGTTTCGGCCCGGCTCCATCTCGAAGCTCTTCACCTGGACCGCGATCATGCAGCTTTACGAACAGGGAAAACTCGATCTCGATCGCGACATCAACGACTACCTCGACTTCAAGATTCCAGACGCGTTTGGCAAGCCCATCACGTTGAAAAACGTAATGACGCACACGCCGGGATTCGAGGAGCAGATTAAAGACTTATTCGACACGAAACCGATCGCACCCAATCTCGGAGAGTATGTAAAGAAGCATATCCCGGCGCGTATTTATCCGCCGGGAACCGTTCCGGCTTACTCCAACTACGCCACGGCGGTTGCCGGTTACATCGTCGAGCGCGTATCAGGTCGTCCGTTCGAACAGTACGTGGCGGAAAACATCATGCGGCCGCTGAAGATGACGCATTCGACGTTCAGCCAGCCGCTTCCCCCTGAGCTCGCGCCGCTAATGTCGAGTGGTTACCGGCTGGGCTCCGGTGAGGCGGAGTTGTTTGAAGTCGTTAATCCATTTCCGGCCGGAAGCTTGAGTAGTACTTCCACAGACATGGCCCAGTTCATGATCGCTCACTTACAGAATGGAGCTGGCATACTCAAGCCGGAAACCGCGCGCTTGATGCATTCGCGTCTCTTCGCCCTCGACGATGCGGCCAACGCGATGTGTTACGGGTTTTACGAGGAGTCGCGCAACAATCAACGTATCATCGGACACGGCGGCGACACCGTCTTTTTTCATAGCGACCTGCACCTGGTTCTCGATCAAAAACTCGGCTTCTTTGTTTCGTACAACAGTGCCGGTAACAGCTCGGGATTGGGTGATTCGCCGAGAGCCAATCTTTGGGAAGCATTTCTCGATCGCTACTACCCTTACAGTGTGCCCGCGACCACTTCGGCGAGCGCGAAAGACGATGCGAAGGCCGTAGCCGGCACGTATGTTTTGAGCAGACGCAGTGAGAATTCGTTTTTGAAAGTTGCATCGGTGCTGCAGCAGTTCAGCGTTTCACCGGTTGGCGATGGAGACATCGAAGTGCCACAGCTTACCGGAGCAAACGGCAAGCCCAAGCGCTGGCAAGGTGTTGGTCCAATGACGTTCCTCGAGCGAGATGGAACTGACAAACTCCTCTTCAAGCCGGATCAGAATGGGCAGATGCAGCTCATCCTGCCGTACCCGTTCTTTGTGGGCCATCGCATCGGCACGTTGCAAAATGGCAAGCTGATTTCGATCGTGCTGGTTGTATCGCTCGTGTTTATGCTGGGCACGCTGATTCTTTGGCCGATTGCCTGGTTTGTGCGAAGACATTTCGATGTCAGGTTTGAATTGACACCGAAAGAGCGACTACTGCGCGTTCTGGTGCGCGTTGTTTTTGCTCTCGACCTGATCTTCATCGCGGCTTTGTTCGGACTCGTAACCTATGGCCTGACGCATCTCGAAGTCTTCAGCGATCGCGGTACGACGAAGTTTTGGTTGGTCCAAATAATCGGGATTCTCGGAGCCGTCGGAACACTGATCGTGCTCTTTAATGCCGTGTTCACGTGGATCAATAGACGCGGTTTTTGGGTGAAACTACAGGCGGCGGCGATGTTGTTGGCGTGTGTGGGTGTGTTGTGGTTCGCGTTCGCAGGCAACCTGCTGCGCTTCACGTCGAACTATTGACGGACAGCGGGGGCAAGCCCCTCTTCCTGACTTGTTCTTTTTCAGGTGCGTAATTCTCTTAACTTTTGAAATGAACAAGTCAGGAAGAGGGGCTTGCCTCCGCTGCTTCCGCTGTTACTGAGTTCTCAGCGCCACGGTTACCGGGTTACTTGTCTGTCCGTGGACCGAGATTCTTATCTTAACGTCGCCGGGAACGATCTGGTCCGTTAGTTTGACCATCACTTGTGTGAGCCACGGGAAGTTTGGAACCTTGCGGGCCGATTCAACCGTGAGCGGTCTAACTGTTCCCGTTGAGTCTTCCGCAGAAGCAGTCACCTGCGAGCCTTGTTCGCCGTCCGCTAACTTTGTTCCAATCGCAAATACCAGTAGTCGCGTACGCTGATCCGAGCTGAAATTAAGCCCGGTGACGATCGGAAGCGTCTCCGCGACGTACGTGACGGAATCAAGTGCGGCAGCTCGGTTCGAACCTGTTTGGTTGAGCAGGAGAAGCGTGTCGTCATCAATGATCGTCGCCACTCCCTGACCTTTCGCAATCGTTGCGCCGACAGGATTGCTCAGGTTCACGAAAAAGTTTTCAGTTCCTTCTACGGCTGTGTCGCCCTTGATGAAGATACCAAACGTTTGTGAAGTTTGACCCGCTGGAATCGTCAAAACAATCGCGCCACCTCCAAAATCGACGTTCTCTGTGGCGCTTCCCGCCTGTGTCGTAGCAGTGACAGTCACAGGCTGAGTGCTCGGAGCAGACAAGCTGACAGTGAAATCCCATTGCACTAAGACACTGCTGTCGTCACCCTCAGGCACTGTAATGTCATTGATGCTCAGGCTGGGAGTTCCTTGAGCGAATGTGATCCCGGCGGTTACGAATAACAAACAGATCAAACCTAAAAGTTTTTTAATATGCATTCTTATATTTACACGCGCACACGCGCGAAATGATGGTCCAGTACGTTAAGTTCTATGGGACCAGATCGAGATTTTCAATCTGGTCCCGATCGGGTAAGTTTCGATGCAGACTATTCGCGCCTGTATCGACGTCTCACAGCGCCTGCCGCTCCCAACAAGCCTGTGCCGAGAAGCACCATACTCGCAGGTTCCGGAACAGCGCCCGCACTACCTGTCACAGTCCCTTGAATAGTTGTTGTACCTGTTCCTGCTCCTCCACCAACACCGGTCACCGGTAACGCAATCGTATACGTAGGATTGACGGTGTAAGTGAAGCCATTGATGACTATTGACGT
>Ga0208338_1000092_pt1 | contig 27015 bp, 19 predicted proteins | sample ForSoiNitrogNN91_FD_187858 | JGI IMG/M metagenome (GOLD analysis project Ga0208338, IMG submission 187858) | Forest soil microbial communities from Browns Valley, California, USA, that are Nitrogen fertilized - NN91 (SPAdes) | ecosystem: Environmental > Terrestrial > Soil > Temperate forest ...
AGTTATTGGTGAAACGCTTGTCGAGTCGCAGCTCCATCGCGTTGTAGAGACGTTTCGCCAGCGGCGACGCGGGCAGTCCCGGCGCAAAAGGCTCAGCCACCAATCCCATACCCGGATTCGCGATAAAGAAATTCTCGTTGCCCGCTGCATCGATGAAACCAACGTCTTCGATCGTGCGGTCAAGATTCTTACGCGTGTAGCGACCGCTGAATACCAGAGTGTTAGTCAATCCATACTCAGTACCCACGGTGAATTCAGTCTGTCGCGCCGGCTTCAGATCCGGATCGACGCGGTTGTCTGATGGGTCATTAGAAGGAACACGGAAATCAAGTGGTCCAACCAACGTGTGCGAGAGCGAGTAAGCCCTCGTGTAAGTGGTGTAGTTTGGATCGGCGAGCGGGAAGAAGTAGCGCAACAGTTTGTCGCCACCGAATGATCCGCGCGGAAGCTGGTATTTAAAACGATCGTAGAATTTGCCGTAACTGGCAAACACCTTCATCCGGCCATCGCCAAAGACGTCGTAAGCAAAACCCAGTCGCGGCGCGAGCTTGGAGCCCCAGCCAAACTGAATCGCCTGCGCGTTTTCAGTGAACGATGGTACGTCTTCATTCTCGAGACGTAGACCAAGATTCAGCGTCAGGCGAGGCTTCGGTTGCCAGCTATCCTGAACGTAAAGACCGGTGTTAGTGCTCTTCGCCAAACCGACCGTGCCGAAATCCTGAAGATAACCATATCCGAAGGACGCGCATGGTCCACTCGGACAAACTCCGGGACCGATACCGCGATCTGACTGTCCCCAGAACAAGCGAACCTCGCCAACACCGAAGTATCCCTGGTCCACATCGTTGGACAGTTTGTTGAGCTGGTAGCCAAACTTGATGTTGTGACGACCGGCCATACTATCGACGAGGTAATTCGCGTCGGCTTCAATCGTGTTGCGAATCGAAATATCCTTGCTCGTCTTGGTAATGTCAGACGTGCTGTTGAAACCGGAAGCGCACGGATTCGTCGCCGGCACGCCAGCAGGACTGCCGCCGTTGAGACAGCGGATTCGCGGTCCGGCGGGAACACCGTAAGAGCTGTCTTTTTCATTCAAATAGTTACGACCAAAACGGCCGCTGATCACAAGCTTGGCTGTCGGAGTCCAGGTGCCGCTGCCAGTGACATTGGTCGCCGCCACGCGTCCGCCGAGTTGACTGAAGTCATTCGAAGGTGGCGCTGACGTAGTGTACGAAGGAATCTGTCCGTGTTCGCGCTGCGGGCTGTACGTAAAAGTTCCAGACAAGCGCAGCTTGCTCGTGATCGATGAATCGAGACGCGCAAACTCATAATCATTTCGCAGGTTGCGCGTGTAGTCCACCGTTTGTCCATTTGCAAAATTGAACGAGCGGAACGAGTGATAAAACTGCGGCGCCGCGCTTACGAGAAACCAGAGCCGGTCTTTGACAACTGGTCCACTAACCGTAGCGCTCGGATAAGTGTTGTTAAAGTTGTCGCCTGGAGGATTGATGTAGCTCAACACTGCTGCGCTGGTTCCCTGGATGAGTGGATTCGCCTGGAACTGCGGGTCACTGTTGTTAATTTTCCCGGTGAGGTTTTGTCGCGCGCTGAGAGCGTCCGTCTCGAACTGCATCCCGAAGTCGCCGTGAAACTCATTGCCGCCGCTCTTGGTGACAACGTTGATCACGCCGCCTGTCGCGCCGCCAAACTCAGCATCGAAACCGCTGGTCTTCACCTGCACTTCCTGTACGAACTGGAAGGGCAAGTTATTGGTTTCGCGTAATTGGCCGGTGCGGAAGTTGGTGACTTCAGAACCATCGATGACAAAAGTGTTCTCTGCGCCGCTCGCGCCGTCAACCTGGAAGCCACGGCTCAGAGGTTCTTCCCTGGTTGCGCCTGAAAGCTTCAATACACTATCGACTCTAGTTCCGCGAGGAACCGCGTTGATGATGTCCGTAGTGATATTGGTTTGAATTTTGTTTGAGGTCGTGTCGATGGCGGCAACGTCAGCCGCGGTTACGACCACGTTAGCGGAAACTTGTCCGGCATTCAGTGTGATGTCGGCGGTGGTTGCACGGCCGAGTGTGACTGTCACGTTCTCGCTTTTTTCAGTCGAGAAGTTGGTAGCGCTGGTCGTAATCGAATACTTACCTGCCGGAACTTGTAAGACTCGATAAAAGCCTTCACCGTCAGTAGTGACAGTGCGGCTGAACGCATTGCCTTCCACGAGCACGGAGGCGCCGGCAACTCTTGCACCTTGCGCATCAACCACAGTGCCTTCGATGACGCCTGTAGTTTCCTGGCCATTAGCGATGCCAGCGAGGCAAAGACAAATGACCAGGAGGATACATATTTTTGTAAACTTCATTTCCCTACTCTCCTTCCAACAAATTGGATTGGTCCATGGTGTGAGAGTTTGGAAATGTGCAACGACTGTGCCCCGTCAGATGGCCTCATTCGAAGCCACTTCGTCACGCCGTCAGGCCCGCTCGTAGCAGAAACCAAATAATCGGAATTGTCGGAATTGGATTAGCGCGTGATTAATGGATCGACGCCCCTGGATCACTACAACATTTTGGAGGTGATCACAAAAGGCACAAAAACAGACAATGGATTTCTTTTGTGCTTTTTGTGCCTTTTTGCGGCTAGAGATTCGCTTTCCAGAAATCGAGCATCGTTCGATACAGGTGAAGCTGAGCGGCTTCATCCGAAATGCCGTGCTTGCGCATCGGGTAGGCCATCATGTCGAACCTCTTACCGGCGGCGATCAGGGCGTCGATGAAGGCGAATTCGTTATAAGGATGAACGTTATCGTCATAAGTGCCGAAGACGATCAAGACACGTCCGTGCATCTGTTTTGCAAGCGGAATCAACGACGCACTTTCGTATCCCGTCGGATTCTCTTGCGGCGTGCGCATGGCGCCTTCGGTCCATTTCGAGTCGTAGTAGCGCCAGTCAACAACCGGCGCGACTGATATGCCGGCTTTGAACTCCTGCGATCGAGTCATCAAATTCAGCGTCATGTAACCGCCGTAGCTCCAGCCCCACACACCAACACGCGCCGGATCGGTCCAACTCTGCTTTTTCAGCCAACGCGCCGCCGCAACCAGATCAGGCGTCTCCGCCTCGCCCAAACGTTTCAGGACTGTGTTCTCCAACTTCTTGCTAATGCCTGTCGCTGATCGATTATCAACTTTGACGACAACATAACCGGCTTCGAGCAACAACTGGTTCCACAGAGTGTCTCCCTGCCACGCGTCGAGGACCTGCGGCGCCGATGTCCCACCATAGATAAACATCACCACCGGATACTTTCGATCCCCACGGAAATTTTTAGGCTTCAGAATTTCTGCAGGCATCGGAAAGCCATCGTCCGCCGGAATCGTCAACAACTCAGGAACCTGCACGTCATATGACGCCAGCAACTCCGTGCGCGGCGCAGCGAGCGATTGCACGACAGAACCGTCACTCGCGTGCAGTCGCAACGCCGGGAGCATACGAATGTTTGAGTATCGGTCGAGAAAATATCGCGCGTCGGGCGACATCGAGATGCGATGTGTGCCCGGCTCTTTCGAAACGCGCATGAAACCGGATCCATCCGGCCGAACGCGATACAACTGTCTCTCTATCGACGACTGCTCGAGCGCAGTGAAATAAATCCAACCATTCTTCTCGTCAACACCGACGAGCGCCTGACGCACCCAGAACGCGATGCCTCCCGCGCTCGCCAGAGCCCATTGTCCTTTCGTCACCTGGTTCTCGAGCGCGCCGTCCATCCGGTAGCGGTATAGATGCAGGTAGCCATCTCGCTCCGAGGGCCAAAGAAAGTGCTGGCCGTCGTTGAAGAAGTAGAGATCGTCAGCCATGTTTACCCAACCGGGATCAGTCTCTGTTAGTACATGTGTAGTTTTCCCGGTTTGGCGATCGGCGAAATACAGATTCAGCTCGGTCTGAACACGCGGCATCGTCTCCAAACTCAACTGCCGGCCATCAGGCAACCACTTCGCGCGCACGATGTATTCGAATGGCTTGCCGGTGATCTGAACCCAGGTGGTGTTGTTGCTTCCAAGCTCGTTGATTCCGAGTCGCACGCGAGGATTCGCGCGGCCCGCTCTCGCATAACGCTGTCGAACAACACGCGGTGCGAACGGAACAAAGTCGACGAAGTAACTGAGGTCCACTTCTGATTCGTCAGACTGGAGATAGGCGATCGCTTGTGAGTCGGGCGCCCACCAGTAGCCAATGTCGCGGCGACCAAAAACTTCTTCCCAGTAGACCCACGAGAGCGTTCCGTTCAGCAACGTGTCAGAACCATCGCGCGTGATCTGAGTCTCACGATTCGTGTCGAGGTCGAAGAAAAAGAGATTGTTGGCGCGCACGTAAGCGACACGACGACCGTTCGGAGAAAAGCTCGCTGATGTTTCTTCTGCCGGCGTTGCAGTGAGCCGTTGGAAATGCGCAGTTTGTAAGTCGAGAACAAAAACATCGCCTTTGAAAATGTACAACGCGTGGCGGCCTGGCCCATCGAAAGCTACTGGCCACGGCAAAGTGTCGGTGTTGATTCCATCGACAGCACGTCTGAGATCCGCCAACGCACGCGCGGCATCAACGAGCGGCTGTCGTTGGCCGGTTGCTGGATTCAGCTTTTCAAACGTTCGCGCCGCGGGCGGACGACGATCGTCAAGTATTACCAGGGTTCCATCCTCGAGCCACGCTGTTGCGGGAACACTCGCCACCGTCCGGCCTTCCGGCCCAAAGACCCATTCAAGCGTGAGCTCTCGTTTGCCAGTCTGGCCCAATGCGTTTGCTACACAACACACCAGCAGCAAGAACGTTAACGAGACTCGGAAAAAACGTGAAGTAAAATTATGTAGGTTCATTTGTTACTGTTCCGACAGAGCATGATGTGCAAATATATCGAAAGCACGCGCTTGGCGTTAAGCGTAAGGAAACACACCTCAATGACGATAGAAGAAATCGACCTGTCACTTCCCAACGGGTTCCATGATTCAAGTATTACAGCAGTGCGCATAGCTTATATGCAGCGGACGGCTGAGATCGATATGGAGCTTCACGTTTCAGGTCCAGATGATGAAGATACGGAAAAGTATAGGCCGGCGACTCTACACATCTCTGAACTCATTTACTTTGTGATCGAGCCACCGGGGCCTCCAAACATATCTCACGGCAAACCATCGTTAGTAGACGGAGGCTCATCGGAACTGAAGCAGGCCGCATACGAACTGCCGAAATCTCTTCCTGCTGGTGCATTCACTTACTGGTTCTTCGTGAGCAGTTGGAACTCTTTTATTCACGTAGCCGCGTTGAATGCTGAGATCGTGCTTCATTAAACGAGTGACCGGACGCGCTCGTCGCGCAAGTAAAGACCGCCCCACAACATCACTCCGAGAATTATCGGCATAAGGATGGAAAACAATGGACCACCAACGCGAACATGCGTAGCGACTGCACCACCCAGATATCCGGTCAAAAGGATCGCGCCGAGCACGGCCGTACGCGGAATTAAATAGAGGATCGTGCAGGCGACCAGCACGACACCGAGACCAACAATTACACTCTCAGGATAGCCAAGCTGTACCGTCGCCTCGACGACCGCGGCCGGTTTCACAAGTTTGGCAATTCCGTCGAGAAGCAGGAACAACGCCGGCAATGCGCTGAGGATTCGTCCAGCCCAGAGCGAGCCTTTATGCGACATCTTTATCTCCTTTTACAGTCCATTTATCTAATAGTCGTTCGGCTTACTTAAAAATCGACAGACCGTCGCGTGAAAATATGATCCATGGAAAAACGATCGTCCGTGCGCGGCAAGAGAAAAACGAACAACAGCAAGGCAAGCCGCGGTATCACGTGAGTGTGAAACTCGTAAAGCGGCTCGTGTAGCAGATGTCCGAAAGTGACGACCGCAAGCACGAAGCCCAGTGCCACCAACGCCTCGCGAACACGAAAGCCAAGTATCACGAGGGCGCCGGCAATTAACTCAACGAACGGAATCACCACGCCCATCGCCCAAAGCGACCAGACCGGCAGAAACGTGTCCGCGAAGGGCAGGAAATATTTGCGCGCGTGGTTGAGTGGTCCGAGCTGAAAAACCTTCATGACTCCGGCCATAAAGAAAATCAAACCGAGCACCAGACGCGCAAAAAGAATGGCCCAGGCACGGTCGATTGCGGCTGTTGGTCTAACAAGTTCCTGCTGACTCATAATCGTTTCTCCTTTAACGGGTGATCAGTTTAATGCTGATGTTACGTTATTGCGTACCTCCAAAGACTGAGCGAGAATTCAGTGCGAAACTCATGAAAATACTTTACCTGCTTGCAGCTATTCTCGGTGCGGCGCTCCCGCTTTCACAGCTCATTCCGTTCCTTAAGACACACGGGTTGAACCTAACACTCTTCTTCGCCTTGTTATTCAGCAACAATGTGTCTGGATTTTTTGGCATGGATGTTGTCGTGTCTTCGGTTGTGCTCTGGATCTTCGTCTTTTCAGAGGGCCGGAGACTTGGAATGAGACATCTTTGGATTTATGTTGTATGTAATTTGATAGTCGGAGTCTCTTTAGCGCTGCCGCTGTTTCTGCTGTTTCGCGAACGCGCGCTCGATCTAAACACTCAACGAGGATGATGATGAAGTATATATTTTTGATTTTTGCACTTTCTTTGCTGTCGTCGTCAATGGCCACACCGGACCCGAAGATCTCGAATACGAATGAGTTGATCTCGGCAATGCAGAAGAAGTATGGGAAGTCGTGGTACAAGACCGCCACCTTCGTTCAGCAAACAACGAATATCGAACCGGATGGAACCTCGAAGGTTGAAACGTGGTACGAGGCGATGTCGGTGCCGGGCAGTTTGCGTATCGACTTCACGCCTACGAAGGAAGGCAACGGCATCCTGTTTACCGATGGCAAAATCTTCGTCTTCAAGAATGGCAAGGTTGATTCGACGCGCGCGTTTGAGCACCCGCTGCTCATTCTCGGATTCGATATCTATCGCGCGCCTGCCAGCGACGTGACCGCGAAATTGCAGGCGCTGAAGTTTGATCTGTCGCAATTCAGGGAAGACACGTGGCAAGGAAGACCGGTCTACGTGGTTGGCGCAAAGCCCGGCGACCTGCATTCGCCGCAATTCTGGATCGATCGAGAGAATCTTTATTTTGTAAGGATGCTTCGGCCCGCGGGTAAAGATGGGGCACAAACGTCGGAGACGCAGTTCAACAAGTATCAGAAACTCGGCGGTGGCTGGATGGCGCCTGAAGTGATCTTCATGGTCGATGGCAAGGTAGTAACGACCGAGATTTACTCAGACATGCGCGCCGACGTTAAGCTCGATCCAAAACTCTTCGATCCGCAATCCTGGACCACCGTCCACTGGAAGGAGTGAAATCACACGCGCAGCTCTCCCGCTTCTCGTTATGAGTCGCAGATCTCAAAGACTTCTTTGATTATTCTTTGAAATTCTCATATTGATGGTTAAGGGATTGACTGGGCCAACTGCAAGCTGTATAACGCCAATGTCTTCTCTCTGGTAACGAATTTTCAGAGATACCAATTAACACGGCTCTGCTGGCACATCCTTAACCAGGAGCGAATTGAATGCGCAAACTCACCCTTGTCCTCATATTCCTTTTCCTAGCCACCACCAGTTTCTCGCTATTCCGACGAAGAGAGACATTCGCGGGTTATGCAAAAGGACAACAGGATCCTAAAGTTGAAAGAAGCAACAAAGCCAAACGTGCCTTTCCAACCGCAGACATTAATGAGCCTGATTCAGATGACTCTGAAAAAGGTCGGGCTAAAAAAGAAAAGCGACAACGTTTCGATGCCTGGCAATTTGTCTCGTCAAAACCTGAATCATGGATCGCTGAAAGTGCACTGTCTTCTGAAGGATACCTTGATTTTCCGGCATTGCCTGTAAATGAAAGCGACATAATCTTAATTGCCACCGTCTCGAGCTCAGAAGCACATATTTCAGGAAATAAGAGAGGCGTTTTTTCCGAGTTTAATCTTGCAGTTGAGTCTGTTCTCAAAACTAATCAAGACTTCACAGAGGGCTCATTGCTTACAGTTGACAGAGTTGGTGGCTACGTTAAATACCCGAACGGTCAACAGATTCTTTATAGAGTACACGGGGTAAACATGCCTCAGGTAGGAGCGCGGTACCTGTTCTTTTTAAGTACCAGACGGAAGCCTGATTTCATAATCAAGACCGCGTATGAATTAACACCTCAGGGCGTAATGGCTCTTGACTTCTCCGAACAGTTTCTTGCTCTCGATGGTATCTCGGAAGCCGAGATTCAAAAACGAGTGCGTGACTTACTCACAAAGTAACCACACGAAGGAAAACTATGAATACCGTAACGGAGCGCTGTTTACAGTGCATGCTGCTTGTTGCATGCGTTTTGGTCCTGAGTTTTGATTTAGCCACGCCTGTTAGCTGCCAGGGCGGCTGTGTTCCACCACTGGTGACGCCTGGCTATATGAACCCTATAACCATTACGTTAGGGAGTTGGGGACCTGCCACAAGTGTAACTGTAAAAATTGACGAGCGGTATTTCTTGTGGGGACCAACTGTCGTGAACCGAATTCAAGACGGCGAGGTTAAGTGGAATAGTGCACTTACATGCTCGGGCGTTTCCTTCAATGATTTTGAAACAGTCGTTTTCAATCAAGACGACTATGCAAATCCGCCACCCTTTCGTCATCATTATTGGTTCGTAGCTGTGCCTGCACCAAACTCCGATGGCAGCCCCCGAAATGGTGAAACGCAGTCTTTTAGTGCATCTGGACGTGTTGTGGGCGCTATCACTAGAATTCATCCGAATTTAGCTTTTAATCCTCGAAGCAGTGACCCTTCTCTTTTCAATTATTTTGGAAGTCATGAAACTGGTCACACATTCAACCTGTCAGACTGTCTATCAACCACAACCCCAGCGTGCCCAACAGGCCATTTGACTATTATGTCGGGCAATGGTTCAACTGGCTTCAATGAGAGCGGACCCAATGCTTGTGATTTTAACGCGGTAGCCAAAATCTACTGTTCGCCAACACCAACGCCCACAGCAACACCAGACTGGCCGTGGCCTGGTACGTACCCTCCTACAGATCCAGAAACCTGTGAAAACGGTGGGTGGTACTGGAATTTTTCGAATAGCACTTGTAATCGTGATCCAGCCGACGCAACGTGCGGCAACACTCATTGTGTTCCTTACGTCATACCGGATGGGGCCAGCGATTGTAGTGGCGCCGATGATTATTGCGCCTTCCCTTATGGTTGTCCTCCAGGAACGGTCGATGGCGGGAGAGGCTGCTGCTGTTTTCCAACACCAGTTTTGATCGACGTTGCAGGTAACGGTTTTTCACTTACTGATGCTTATAACGGCGTCAGGTTTGACATGGGCGGTGATGGCAAAAAAGAGCCTGTCGCGTGGACAACCACTGACACTGATGATGCCTGGCTGGTCCTGGACAGAAACGGAAACGGACAAATCGATAGCGCTAAAGAGATGTTCGGCAACTTCACCGATCAACCACACGCGACTACGAGGCTAAATGGTTTCGTTGCTCTAGCGGAATTTGATCGAAGCGACAACGGAGGCAATGGTGACGGAAAGATAAACGGCACCGATTCAGTCTTCGCGAATCTGAAGTTGTGGCAGGACCAGAATCGGAATGGCGTGTCCGAGCAAGCTGAATTGCACACACTCTCCTCTCTTAACATTGCCACCTTAGAATTGGACTACAAAGAATCAAAGAAGAGTGACGCAAACGGTAATCGATTCAGTTATCGAGCGAAGGTGAAGGATGCGCAAGGCAATCAAATAGGACGTTGGGCTTGGGACGTGACGCTTAGCGCGAATCCTCCTGCAAGACCCTAGATCCCCGTTAACGAAAAGCACCGGGGTTAAGTCGATTCTGAAAAGCGAACTTTTGGTAAAGCCGCTTGCAGTTCACGAGTACCGGCTTCGGTGATCTTTGATCCGGAGATTAAGAGCGTTTCCAGGTTCGATAGCCGCTTTAGGTAAGGCACTCCCGCGTCCGTAACCTGCGTTTGAAACAAGCTGAGCTTCTTGAGCTCTTTCATCCCCTTTAAATTTGCGAGTCCTGCGTCAGTCACTTTAGTCCCACCGATCAGGAGAGTCTGCAGGTGCTTTAGATTGCGAAGGTAAGTAAGCCCTCTATTAGTCAGCTCCGAGCGAAACAAGTTAAGAGTCTCGAGCTTTGTCAGACTCTTCAAGTTGGCAACACCGGCATCGCCAATATGAGTAAGGCGTAGATCGAGAATGCGAAGCTCTTTGAGGTTCTTCAGGATAACGAGGTCTGCATCAGTGACTTTGGTTCCGTGTAAGTCGACTTTGATGATCGGTTTACCATTCTTAGTATCATCAAACTCGACCTTTCCTCCAAGCCGCTGCACTTCGGCAACAACTTTATCGCGGGCCGATTCGCTTGCGTTGATCGTGGAGCTACAACTGAAAAGAAGAACGGCGGCGAGTAGAGAAAGGGTCTTTATCATGTCGGAATCTCCTAATGTACAAACACCGTCACACGATTTTTGTGACAGCGATTACTAGCGCTGCCAGTAGTCGGGCGATTCTTTCATATTCGGATCAGGTCGTTCCATCCAACGTTCGGGACGAAGCAATTTGATGAAACCGAATTGCTCGTATAATCCCTGGGCATCTTTGGTCGCCAGAACCCAGCGGCGAAATCCCTGTAGCTGAGGATGAGCGATGATGATGTCCATCAGCCACTTTGATAATCCGCGCGCGCGGTGTTCCGGCACGATGAACACATCAGCCACCCACGCGAAAGTCGCGTAGTCTGTGACGATTCGCGCGAATCCAACCTGCTCATCACCGTGATAGAGGCCAAACGCCATCGAATTTTCGATCGAGCGTTCAACAACCTCACGCGCCCTCCCCTTTCCCCAATACGAATGATTGCTGATGAAGTCGTGAATGAGTTCTATGTTTAAGCGAGAACGATCCGTGCTGATAGTGTACTCACCGTGTTTCCAACGCTCTGACATACGAACACACTATCATGGCTGCGTAGTGAAGATATAGCCTAACGGAATTGAGGCGATCATGGTTGCTGTTAACACATGAATCATTCGCTTGCGCCTTATTACTGCTTGTAAGATGAGACCGATTCCAGCAGCGACAAAACGTAACTGTAAGGGTGGGAAATCCGGCAAGTAGAATATACGCCACCTCCACGCGGTACCGTAGGACCAAAACACCAAAGGTTAATAGAACCAAACAAGTGATCGGAACCAAATGATACATTCAGCTTCCCTCACTCGTTGTACACCAGTTATCCCGCTTCAGTTCATTTATTCGCGAGGATCTTCGGTTAGTTCTAAGAGCTGTACATCAGCGAGATCTTGCAGGCGCGCAGCGGTTTTCTTGTTTGTAATTAAGTGCTGCCGAGAAATCACAAAGGTGGGCCCCCCCCCCAAACGACGTCTCGACCCGATCGGGCCATGCATCTGCGAATTCAACACCGTCGATGGCAGTTATTACGTCGATGCGTAGTGGCGGTATCCCAATCTCAAAAACCGTTTCTTTTCTACTCAAATCACCAGCCGTTAGATCTCTCAGAGGTACACCGAAATCTGAAAGAGCTTTTAATATGTTTTGAGCGTTCGACGGCTCAGGTCGCACCCAAACATCCATGTCTTTGGTCGCACGTACGTGTCCGTGCGCTGCGAGAGCATGGGCGCCCACGATCAGGTATTCAACGTTGTGCGCGTAGAACGCGAGTAACAGTTCTTTGAAGTCTGGGTACACTTGTTGAAGGTTTGTTCCAAGCCATACAAAGCTCGGTCAGCATCCACACAGCTTCAATTCGCTCTTCTGGAGTAGCCATGGACCAGTCATTGTCCGCCGGCTCCGTTAAGCCGTCGCGAATGACTCTGACTGTTATTTGTTCGTTCTGTGAATCTTCGGACATGCCAGAAAATTATAGCATGTGCTGATCTATGACCTTGTAAGGTCAAATAGAGCAGGTTAGGTCACTCCCACGAACTCACACTACTCATTCCGGAGCGCTGTGGTTGGGTCCAAGCCGGCGGCGCGGAGTGCTGGGAGCCACGAAGCAAGAAACGCGATGACCAGGAACAGCAGTGCGACAGCGCCGAACGTTACCGGATCGGTGGGTTTGACTTCGACGAGCATGCTCGCCAGTACGCGCGTGAATCCAAAGGACGCGGCCAGGCCGATCACGATGCCAATCACGCTCAGCGATAGTCCCTTCCCTACCATCAAACGGAAGATGCGTGATGGCGCGGCCCCTAAAGCCATGCGCACGCCAATCTCCGCGGTGCGTTGGCGGACCGAAGTAGCAAGGACGCCGTACAGACCAACACCCGCCAGCAGCGCCGCGATCGTTGAGAATACTCCGATTAGCAACAACGAAAAGCGTGTCTGAGCCTGTGCCTGGACCACGAGAACGTCCATCGGTTGCATCTGGTTGATGAAGGTTTCTTTACCCGCTTTACGCACGACTTCGCGCACCGAGCTGGCCAGCGCTCCAGGATCGCCATCCGTCCGCAGCGCCCACCATGACGCAGCTCCGTGGTTTACATATCCGTCAGTGACGTAAATCTGCTCGCGCCCCTGTTCGACCAAAGACGTGTTGCGCTGATGGGCCACCACACCGATGATCTCTCCCCACTGAGCCTCAGGCGTGCGCACGCGAAACAGTATTCGCTTACCCACCGCAGACTCGTTCGGAAAAGCCTTAGCCGCGAGTGCCTGATCGACTATGAGCAGGTTGCGATCAGGCTTGCTATCCTCCGGCGTAAAAGTGCGTCCAGCCAGAAGCGTCGTGCCCATCGCTTCGAAATAACCCGGCAGAACGATCTGCAGATCCGCAGCTTGAAACTTGCTCGGATCGTTTTGCGCTTCGGCCCCGCCCCAACGTACCGGATTAAACCCGCCCGCGAGCGGTAATGGATTTGACGCTGTCACACTGTTCACACCGGGAAGTGCATCGAGCTGCTCGCGAAGCTGACGCTTGAACGTCTCTCGCTCCTGAGGCGTGGCTCCGACGTTGCCGAGCAGTTGAAACGTCAGTAACCCACGTGGATCAAACCCGAGATTCACACGCTGAATATTAAGAAACGTGCGAAACATCAAACCCGATCCAATCAACAGTACAAATGCAAGCGCGACTTCCACGACGACCACAGCATTACGCAGACCCGCAGCGCCGAGTGCACCGGTTCTCCCAGCGGCGCGCAATGTGTCCATGAGGTTTGGTTTCGCAGTGCGAAGAGCGGGAATCATTCCGAAGAGCACTGCGGACAACAGTCCAGCCAAAACCGAAAACGCCAACACCTGCATATCGATCCCAATCGCATTCAAGCGCGGCAAATTCTCCGGCGCGATGGCAAGCAGTTGTCTAATACCTAAATAGGCAAGCCCGATTCCACCCACAGTCCCGAGCGCGGCTAGCACGAACGCTTCTGCAAGTGTTTGCCGAACTAACTGCCACCAACCAGCGCCGAGTGCAGCGCGAACAGCGAGCTCTCGTTCGCGCGACGAAGCTCTCACGAGCATCAGGTTCGCGACGTTCGCACAAGCGATCAGTAACAGGAAAATCACAGCACCCATGAGCGCGAGAATCGCTGGTCTAACTTCGTCTACGAGGTGCTGCTTCATCGGCACGAGTTGAAAATATTGACCCGCAGTTCGCGAGATAGTGTTTTCGTCACGAATCTTCTGAACAATCGTTTCGACTTCGGCCTGAGCCGCAGTCATCGTCGCGCCAGGCTTCAAGCGCCCGATGACACGCCACTGCACGTTATTGCGGTTGGCGGCGTCGTACGGAATGCGCGCGGCAATCCAGACACTCGGAAACTGTTCGATATTCGCCTTCGGCGGAAATAGCAACTCGAAACCCGGAGCGAGGACGCCCACGATCGTCGGCGGTGGTCCAAACGCAGCGGCCACTGGAAGAGTTTTGCCGATGACGGATCGATCGCCACCAAAGCGCTGTTGGAAGTAATCGTTGCTCAGAATCACCATCGTTGGCAGCGGCGGTGGAGCGTTCGCAGCAGGAGCACTGCCGGCCTGACCTGCGGGTGGCTCGGGCTCGGGCGCGCCATCAGATTCCTGAAAGTCTCGGCCCGCGATCATCGACCCACCCATCATCTGAAAGAAGTTCGTCGATACCGACGCGAAGCGGACGCGCTCTGGTGTGCCATCGAGACCAGGAAGAGTGAAGCGAAACGTCTGGAGCGCAGCGAAGTCTTCAAAGTTATTCTTCGCGCCGTTGCGCACGTCGAGGAAGTCGACATTGGAAATCGGAAAGTCTTTCACGTTCCGCTTTTGCAAATCGCCGCGGACAAAGACCAGCCGCTCCGGATCCTTGTAAGGAAGCTTCCGCAGCAGTACGCCGTTTGTGACGCTGAAGATGGCGGTGCTCGCGCCGATCGCGAGGGCCATCGTTACCACAACCGTGATCGTGAAGACAGGACTCTTGCGCAGCGTGCGAAATGCGTAGGCGAATTCATTTAGCATGATGGCGGCCAGTTTAGACCCTCTGTTGAATATCAGCCAAGCTTAAAATTGTTAAGGTTTGTCAAGACTGAAACTCACTTAAGCTCGAGGACCACGACCGACTTTGCCGGAACACTGAGATTCAATCGCGAGCCTTCAAACTTGTAGCCACTGAATGGCGCCGGCTTGACGGTGTTCGGATGATCGAACGTGTTCATCGCGTTCATGACGGGCGCGGTGAGAACTTCTCCTGCGGTGACGTTTTTGCCCGCAATCGTCGTAACGATCTCTGCCGCCCGATTAGGATCAAGGTTCACAATTGAGAGGTGCAGCCGCCCTTCACTGTCGCGTGAAGCCGTGGCGCTCAGCGAGGGAACAGAGGCATCGCCCAACTTATACGCGGGCGCGTTGAGATCGACCGGGATCAACGTCGCTCCCTGATGCACACGGTACATCCTGAAGACATAGTACGTCGGCGTCAGCACCATCTTCTCTTTGTCGGTCAAGATCATCGCCTGAAGGACGTTGACCATCTGCGCGATGTTGGCCATCTTCACGCGGTCAGCGTGTTGGTGGAAGATGTTCAGGTTGATGGCGGCGGCTACTGCGTCGCGCAATGTGTTCTGCTGATAGAGCGCGCCCAGATCTCTGCCCGGCTCGCGGTCGTACCACGTTCCCCACTCGTCCACCATCAGACCGACGCGCTTTTGCGGATCATATTTGTCCATGATCGCGCCATGTTTTTGGATAAACTCATCCATGCGCAGTGTCCGGACGAGTGTCGCATGCCATTCCTTTTCGCCGAACTGCGTTGCGGATCCCTTCTTCTCCCAATTGCCGGTCGGCAGCGTGTAGTAGTGCAGCGATAGACCATCCATCTGCTTCGCTGCCTGCGACATCAGCACTTCGGTCCAGTTGTAATTCTCGTCGTAAGCTCCGACGGCCAGCTTCTGGATGTGATTGTCCGAAAAGTTCTTGATGAAGGTCGCGTAGCGGCGGTACACGTCGGCGTAATACTCCGGCCGCATGTTCCCGCCGCAGCCCCACGTTTCATTGCCGACCGCAAAGTAAGGAATCTTCCAGGGTTTGTCGCGTCCGTTGCGGCGGCGCAGGTTGGCCCACTCGGTATCGCTATCAGAGGTCATGTACTCGATCCACTGCATCATCTCCTGTGGCGAGCCACTGCCGACGTTACCGTTAATGTAAGCGTCCGCTCCCAACGTCTCGCATAGATCGAGGAACTCGTGCGTGCCGAAAGCATTCGTATCGACGCCACCCCAGCTCGAGTTGGGCCGGCGCGGGCGCTTATCGCGTGGGCCAATACCGTCAAGCCAGTGGTACTCGTCAGCGAAACAGCCGCCGGGCCAACGCAGGACGGGCACGTGCAGCTCCTTCAACGCAGCGAGCACATCATTGCGCAGCCCGCGTGTGTTCGAGATTGGCGAGTCTTCTCCGACCCATATGCCTTCGTAAATCAAACGGCCGAGGTGTTCGGCAAACTGGCCGTAGATGTTGCGATTGATGGTCCAGCCTGGTTGGTCCAATCGTATGGCGAGCGTCGCCTGATACGAGTTTTGTGTGTGGGCAAAAGACGGCCACAGCATTGAAGCGAGCAATACGATGGCGAGACACGCTCTATGCATAAGTGTTCCTAATCTGATTGTTAGACCGTTCAGGATTGACGCGATTCATTAGCGGCGCGTCGCTGTGATTCCGGGCCAGGCGTCGGTTCGGAAAGGCGAGGCTGGGAATCCGGCGGCGTTGTAAAGATTGACCGCTGGGTTGTCGGCCCATGCGTAACGAACCGCAACCGGCTTGGGAACTGTTGGACTCGAGACGATTACTGTATCGCCATCGATGCGCGCGTCGGCCCAGACAAAGCGACGATCCTCACCGGCGATCGCAAAACCTTTAACTGGGCCACCGTCGCTTGTTTTCAGTCCGACGTTGTACTTGAAATAGATTCGCACCTTATCGCCTTCGACTGTGTAGCGATCGAAAAGCGGTCCGGATGGAATTACCTTCTGACCATATGTGCCGGCGAGCGCCCATGCCGCCAAACGACGACCTACATCAAGCTTGTTACGCGGATGCAGTTCCTGCTCATCGCCGATATCGATCGTGACTGCCATTCCCGTTTGCGGCTCACGCAAGGTCATCGTTTGCGCTTCACGCAACTCAGCCCAGTCACTCTCGTCCGGTTGAGCTCGACCTGCACGCCAGTTAGCGAGCTGCACGAAATAAAACGGAAGGTCGCGGCCCCACGCGCTGCGCCAATTGCGAATCATCAAAGGAAAGAGTGTGCGGTATTGATAAGCCCGTCCAGCGTTGCTCTCGCCCTGATACCAGATGACGCCGCGAATCGCGAAAGGAACGAGTGGCGCAATCATCGCGTTGTAAAGCACACTCGGATTGTTCTGGTTACTTACTCCGACGGCTTCGGGGCGCGTGCTCCAATCAGGATGTTTTGGTTCGAGCGCAAGCTCAACTTTGTAATCCCACGTCCCGCGAAGCAAGATTGGCTCGACGGCGCCATCCAGGCTAATCGAAAACGATCCTCCGCGATTGAAGCCACCTTCTCCCGCGCTATCAAAAACACGTACGGCAATCACATTTCGTCCTGAACGTACGGTGGAACCCGGTACGACATACCTTCGTGGCACCATGTAACTATTCGGCGTTTCTCTTCCAGTCGAGCCGATCTTCGTGCCGTTGAAATAAGTAATATCGTAGTCGTCAATCGCCGGCAGATTCAGAACCAGATCCTTGCCGGACCATGACGCGGGTAAATCGACGACTTTGCGAAACCAGATAGCTCCGTCAATCATCAGACCCGCCGCTTCGATCTGCTGTGGCAATTCCATCTGCTTCCAACCGTCTGTCGATACGGACGGATCTGCGTATCCCAAAGCCTCGCCTTTGTTCTCACTGTCGAGGTAAAGGTTCCTCTCTTCCCATTGGGCCAACGCTTGCGCGTAAGCTGCTTTTGTTTGCGGCAGTGCGTTCAAACTGCTTTCGCAGCGATCGAGTATTGGTTTTAGTTCCGGTGATGAACGGAGTGCTTCGTTGCTGGTCCAACTTTCTGCCGGTGTGCCGCCCCACGAGCTGTGAATCAATCCGATCGGAACTTTCAGATGCTGGTAGAGCTCGCGTCCGAAGAAATAACCGACGGCTGAGAAGCGCGCGGCCTCGTCCGGTGTCGTGACGACCCAATGTCCTTCAACATCAGTTAGCGGTGAAGCGGCGGTGTGCTTTTCAACTGTGAAGAGTCTGATTTCGGAATTGTTCGCGTGCGCAACGGTTTCGGCGCCGTTCGTTGTGTTAACGAGCGGCCATTCCATGTTCGACTGGCCCGAGCAGAGCCATACTTCACCGACGAGAACGTTTTTGACGGTGAGAACATTGTCGCCTTTAACAGTAAGCTCGAATGGACCACCGGCTTTGAATGGACCAATCAATACCTGCCAGCGTCCTTGTGCGTCAGCAATAATATTGGACGTCTTCTTATCAAAGGTGACGGCTACACGTTCGCCGGCATTTGCGCTCCCCCAGATGCGAACCTTGATTCCCTGCTGCAAGACCATGTTGTCGCTGATGATGGTGGGCAGACGGACCGCGCCGTTTGCGCTCGCAGCAATGAAAAATGGCAGGATGAAGCGGAACAGGCGGTTAATCAACATGGTAGTCAAAGATGAATCGTCCGACCTGAATCGTCCCTTTTCCACTGGTAGCAGGCTGGATCAATAGCGCTCGGACCATCGAGCTCTTGCGATTACGAAATGCCTCAACTTCGCCAACCGTGTCGCCGCTCGAGGCGCGGTAGAACGTCACGGTGATGCTGTCGGGAGTTTTACGCTGGTAGCCAAAAACATACTCGCCTGGCTCCAACGAGAACTCTCCAACCTTCACCGGCACCTGCACAATGAAGAAATGGGAATACTTGCCCTCAGCCGAATAGCCGGCCGTGATCATCACGACGCCAGCGATAAACTTCCCTCGCCCATCGGTAACACCTGACGCGGTGCGAAACTCGGTCTCGATGTTCTCTTTTATAACCGGCGCTCGCGCCGGAATGACTTTTCTCAACTCCGGTTCGGAAGCCATCCGCCAGCCGGCGGGAGCAGCGTTACTGATGAAGATCGTCGAAGTCATTAACACCACCAGCAACACCGCCCCGAGCCTGCGAAGCAGGCGACAGCAAAGCTCGCGAAGCGAGCGACAGCATAAAGCCTGGGGCGCAAGCCCCAGGATCCGAATTAGAAAACGTGATTGAGCCCGCGAAGTGGGCGACAGCCCAAAGGCGCCAGACGCTGTCGCCCGCTTCGCGGGCTCAATATCTATTTTTGATTCGTCCATCCTGGGGCTTGCGCCCCAGGCTTTATACTGCCGCCTGCTTCGCAGGCTCAGAAAAACGGTCGATGTCGATAGTTCGTACAAAGCGCCTCCAGACCCTGAAAGTGAATGCCTGGAATGTTAAAGTATCGCTCGGACAAATGCATCGTTTAAAATACTTTCGCGTGGCTGCGGCTCTTCTGCTTCTTGCTGCCACTCGCACCCCCGCATTGGATCCGAATCGAAGTCTCAACCAGCTTGGTCACCAAATCTGGTTGACTGAAAACGGCTTGCCCCAAAATACAGTCCAGGCGATCATCCAAACGCGCGACGGCTATCTCTGGATCGGAACACAGGAAGGTCTGGCGCGATTCGACGGGCTGAGCTTCACCGTGTTCGATAAGAAAAATACTTCGGCGTTCAAGAGTAATGACATTCGCTTTTTACAGGAAGATCGCCAGGGTCAACTCTGGATTAGCACATCGTACGGGCTCGTCTGTCTTCACAATGGCCAGTTCACAAGCTTCACTGAAAGCGAAGGTTTGCCTGATAACAGCGTTGGACCAGTGGTCGAAGACACTAACGGTAACGTTTGGATCGGAACTGCCGGTGGTCTAACTCGTTTTGAAAACGGAAATTTCAAAACCTTCACGACCGATCAGGGATTGTCAAGAAATGTGATTCAAGTGCTCTACGCGCGGGCGAATGGATCCATCGTAGTTGGCACGTCTGCCGGACTTCAGATCTTCAACGGCGATCAGTTTACTTCACTAAACATACCTGCTACGAACATTACTTCAATCTCTGAGACAAGCAGTGGCCTATTGTGGCTCGGAACTCTCGACGGCCTCTATCAACTTGATCGCGAAGGACGCACGTTGACTGTTAAGCTGCCGAACAGCCGCGTGAGCGCGTTGCGGATCGATCGCGAGGGCGCATTGTGGATTGCAACGGCCGGCGGAGTCGCACGTTTACGCGGTGAACAGCTCGAGACATTTACGACGTCCGACGGCCTGTCGAGCAATCTCGTGCTCTCCTTGTTCGAAGATCGTGAAGGCAGCATGTGGATCGGCACCGAAGCGGGCGGGCTGAATCTGCTCAAGAGTAAAAAGTTCAATACCTTTACGACCAAAGACGGGCTGCCGAGTGATCTCGTAAAAGTTATTTACCAGGATCCGCAAGGTGGAATCTGGATCGGATCGAACGGCGGCGGACTGACACTCTTCAAAAACGACAAATTCACGACGTGGACCACGCGCGACGGTCTGTCGAGTGATGTGGTCCTATCACTCGCAGGTGATGCGCAGGGAGTTATCTGGATCGGAACACCTGACGGTCTAAACCGTTTTCAGAATGGAAAGTTTCAGACCTTCACTTTTGCCGACGGACTCTCGAACGATCTCGTGCGCTCGGTGTTAGTCGATCGCAACGGCGTTCTGTGGGTCGGAACACGCGATGGCCTGAACAGTTTTCGTGATAACGAATTTACAACCTATACAACAAATGATGGCCTCGCAAACAACTTCATCGGCGCCCTCTTTGAAGACTCGAAAGGTAATCTCTGGGTCGGAACTCTCGGCGGCTTGAGTAAAATCAAGGACGGCAAGTTTCAGACGTTTACTACCAAAGACGGTCTTTCCAGCAACACTGTTATCTCAGTTTACGAAGACGCGGCCGGCGATCTGTGGATAGGAACGAACGGTGGTGGTCTCAATCGTTTACGCGGCGATAAATTCACTTCCTTCAATGTCACAGCCGACGTCATTTATCGCATTCTCGAAGACAAACAGCAGAATCTTTGGTGCAGCTCGAATAAGGGAATTTTTCGAGTCAATAAGAGTGAGATTGTAAATCCCGTTTTCTACGGTCCGGCAGATGGGATGTTGACGCGCGAGTGCAGCGGCGGCGGGCATCCTGCCGGATGGAAGACAAGTGACGGGCGCATGTGGTTCGCGACTATCAAAGGACTTGCCGTGATCGATCCGGAAAACATTCCAGTCAATACGTCTCCACCGCCGATCGCGATTGAACAAATCTTCATCGACAACCAGTCCGTCCCGTTAACTCAAAAGCTAAAGATTTCGCCGGACGCATCGCGCCTGGACTTCTACTTCACTGCCCTGAGCTTCATCGCGCCCGAGAATGTGCGATTCAAATACAAGCTCGAAGGCTTCGATGATAATTGGATCGATGGCGGCGCGCGGCGAGTTGCGTCGTACACAAACCTGCGACCTGGGAATTACACATTTCGCGTGATTGCAGCAAACAACGATGGTGTTTGGAACGAGAGCGGTGCGGCCGTCGAGTTCTATCTCAAACCACACTTCTACCAGACCTACTGGTTCTACCTCGTTTGTCTTTTAATATTGGCGTTAACGGCGTGGCTGCTCTATCGCATGCGCGTCAAACGCATGGCTTCGCAGTTTCAAGCCGTGCTCGCCGAGCGTAGTCGCATCGCGCGCGAGATCCACGACAACCTGGCCCAGGATATTCTCGGCATCTCTGTTCAGTTGGAGCTCGTGGCGCGCTTGATGCCCGCTGCTGCCGAAACAGCGAAGGGCCATCTCGATCGCGCTCGCATTCTCGTGCGCAACAGCATGACTGAAGCGCGTCGTTACGTCTGGGATCTGCGTTCGCAGGAACTGCAGAAGAAGGATCTGCCGGCAGCGTTGCGTGATACAACCAAACGCCTGACTGCCGAAAGCAATATCGAGGCGGTGGTGGAAGTTGCCGGTCTCTTGCGACCATTACCGCCGGACGTGGAGACAAATCTCTTGCGTATCGGACAGGAGGCAATTAACAATGCGGTGAAGCACGCGCAGGCAAACCGCATCGATGTTGCGCTAAACTTCGACACGCGCTACGTGCGGCTCAGCATTCGTGATGACGGGCGCGGCTTTGATCCTGGCGATCAGATCGCTGATGGTCACTTCGGTTTGATTGGCATGCGTGAGCGTGCCGCGCAGGTGGATGGCGTGTTATCGATCGAGAGTGCGAAGGAGCGTGGCACAGAGATCGTTGTCGAGGTGCCGTTGAATGAGTAACAAGATCAGAATCATCGTGATTGACGATCAGGCGGTAGTGAGACAAGGATTCGTCTCGCTCATCAACACCGTTGCCGACATGGAAGTGGTCGCGCAGGGAGTGAACGGGCAACAGGCAGTCGAGTTATACCGTGAGCATCAGCCTGACATAACTCTGATGGATCTTCGTATGCCGTTGAAGAGCGGCGTCCAGGCAATCGCTGCGATTCGTCACGAATTTCCCGATGCGCGCATCATCGTTCTCACCACTTACGACGGAGACGAAGATATCTATCGTGCTCTGCAAGCGGGTGCGCAAGGCTATCTATTGAAAGACATGTTTTTCGAAGAGTTGGAGGACGCGATCAGGAAGGTCCACGCCGGCGCGCGCCGGCTTCCACCAGTCGTGGCAGAAAGACTGGCGGAACGAATGAGCGCTTCAGAGCTCACGGATCGAGAGTTGGAAGTGCTTCAGGAGATCGTAAAGGGTAAGTCGAATAAAGAGATCGCGAGCACGCTGCACATCAGCGAAGCGACCGTGAAAAGTCACATCAACAACATCCTCGGCAAACTCGGCGTCACCGACCGCACCCAGGCCGCCACTCGAGCGTTACAGCGCGGCATCGTCCATCTTTAGCCACAAAAGCATTCGATCTTTTGTGCTTTATGTGCCTTTTTGTGGCTAAAAAATTCTTTGTGCCTTTTATGGCTCAAACTAAAGTTGGAGATCCGGGCTAGACCAAATGGTCATGACACGTTATCAACGATCCTGTATTTTCCATTTTGCTCGACCAATTATCCGGTTCCGAGTTCTAGATCAAGGCTTCCTACCCTACCAAACTTGTTGCAGAACCAAGAGGGGGTCTTGATCAAGTTATAGAACTCGGAACCGGTCCTCCTTTTAAATCCTTAATTTCCACACCACTGCTGCTCACACGGAATTCCATCGTTATCACCGTCCATCTGAGTGCCGGGACAATTCCTTAGGAAGAACGTCGCTTCATTGCAGGATGTCATTTGGGAGCAGCGCGTCCGACCATCGCAGCGAAATTGCGCAGGTGCTGATGTGGTTGGCTCGGAGGCAACGAGCTGTTGTTGCTCTGGCCTCGCGTCAACTGATCGTGACGCCTCGGGTTCTGGCGTTATGTTTGGTGTGACTGACGCAGACTGCGGCACTACGGTCTGACGCTCCACCAGTTGATAGCAGTAGTAAGCGAAGGCGCCGACTGCGACGAACAGCAAGGCTACGAAAAGGATAATCGCCTTTCGACTAGGCTGATACTCCGCTGGCGCCCTGTGAGTTTCTTTTCGCTGCATATATTTAGCCGAAGTATTTAAGGAACGCGCCAATTAATAAACCACCAGCGCAAAGATGAGAAAACAGCCAACAGTGAACCTTCGTGCTTCCGGCCGCCGATCAGCGTCGTAGACATGCTCAAAGAATCTCGAGGCCGGCGCTATTATCTGTACAACAAATCCCACATTTTGTTCGTGAATGCCTCACTTTGGAATTAAATGAAGAATTGGAGAGCTTTCGAAGGGCAGGTGAGGAACCTCAGGAATGCTAACCGAAGTTAGAGCAAAGTGGAATAGTTTTTTGTTTGGGTCGAAATTCCCTACGGCTTGATCGTCACCATCACAACGCCGTGGCTGGGCACTGACGCCGAAAATTTTTCAGAGACGTTGCCGAGATCCTTGTGCGCCCAGAGGTCTCGAACTTTCGCTGACAAATGTGGTGGATATCCGATATCGGTCCACGACACCGAGATCTCCGCCACTTTTGGACCACGATTAAACAACACGACCGCGCGTCCACCATCGGCCAATTGCTTGGACCAGACTTCCTGATCTCCATTTCGTTTTACACGCCGTCCCTGCATGCCCAGTGGATCCTGATCCACCGCGATCACTTCGCGGTTGGTTAGAATCTCCCCCACTTCACGCGACATGCTGCGTAGATCGTTTCCCGCCATTAAGGGCGCCGCAAGAACGCACCACAAACTGAAATGCGCGCGATACTCAGTTGTGGTCATGCCACCATTGCCGACCTCCAACATGTCTGGATCGTTCCAACGTCCCGGACCGGCATACGATTCGAGCCCGTCCTGTAGATCGAGAATATGGACCACACCCATGCCGCCCCAATCGCGTTTACAATCCCAACAGTCTTGTATGTCGCCGGTCGTGCGCCAGAGATTGCCTACACTCCCGGCCCACAGCCACGGCTTCGATGTGCCCCACTCACAGATACTAAAAACGATCGGTCGCCCTGCCTTCGCGAGAGCATCGCGCATGATCGAGTAAGACGCGGGCGCATTCTGAGTTCCCGTGGAGCACCAGTCGTACTTCAAATAATCCACATCCCACGCCGCATACTGGCGCGCGTCCTGGAATTCATAGCCGCGACTGCCGGGGCGCTTCTGGCAAGTGAGAGTGCCGGCATCGGAATAAAGTCCAAACTTCAAACCTTTCGAATGAACGTAATCAGCGAGCGCTTTCATTCCGGAAGGAAATCGCTGCGGATCGGGCTGAATGTTTCCGTGGGCGTCGCGATCGATCTGCCAGCAGTCGTCGATGACGAGGTAGATGTAACCGGCGTCGCGCATGCCGCTAGTCACCATCGCATCCGCCATTTCCTTGATCAGCTTTTCGCTGACATTGCAACCGAACTTGTTCCAACTGTTCCAGCCCATCGGCGGCGTTTTGGCGAGACCGTTATCGTGGGCACGAACGTCAATACAGAAGGCAAAGAGTAGCAGCGATGCAACGGTTAAGTATCTTTTCATATTGTATCCAACAGCGGGGGCAAGCCCCTCTTCCTGACTTGTTATTTCTCTATAGCGCATGGAAAAGAACAAGTCAGGAAGAGAGGCTTGCCCCCGCTCAAGATTGAACGAATGATTTCTCAACGAGCATTGATTACGACTGAAGCGGATGCGAGATTGTCGGCTGTTGCTTTCAGATATATTCGTCCGGGTTTCTGTTTCGACTGAACAATCACGAGCGCCATTCCGTGAAATGCCTTCCTTTGTTTCCCTTTGAACGATTCGTGACTGATCTGGTTGCCGTTATCAACACCCGCAATTGCTCCATCACCACTCACTTCAAATCTGACGAGGTTGTCAGCCAGCGGCACGAGCGTGCCATATCGATCGACTATCTTCACAGTGACAAACGACAGATCCACACCATCAGCCTTGATCGTCTTGCGATCGGGAATCAAAACGATCTGAGAAGCCTGAGCCGCAGTTCGCACTTCTCTCGTCAACACGACCTGACCATTCTTTCGCGACACCGCTTTCAACACGCCTGGCTCAAACTTAAGCCGCCAGAACACATGCATGTCATCGCCTTGTTTGCGCTTTGTCCCCTGCGAACGATCGTTCAGAAATAGCTCAACCTCATCGGCATTGTTGTAATACGCCACGACATCGATTGTCTCCCCAGCTTTCCAGTTCCAGTGCGGAAACACGTGCAACACCGGCGTGTTGGTCCATTCACTCTGGTAAAAATAGAACGGATCTTTCGGAAACCCGGCGAGGTCGATGATGCCAAAGTAAGAACTGACTGCGGGCCACGGAAACGGCGTCGGTTCTCCGATGTAATCCCAGCCGGTCCAAATATACATCCCCGAAAAAAAAGCATTATTCTTGACCAGCTTCCACTGCTCTTCGTGGGCCGACCCCCAGGGCGCAGTCGAATTGTCATACGCAGAACACTCGTAAGTGGGACTGAGCTTGAGAATGTCTTCCTCTTTCCTGGGCCAACGTCGAATCTCATCGGAAGGCATCGCGTAACTGCCGCGCGTGTGCAACGAGGAATTTGTTTCGGCACCGATGATCGCGCGTCCGGGAAACATCTTGGCAAACTCCGGAAGCTGCGCGTGATGGTAGTTTGTGCCAACGAGATCCAGATCACCTTCCATGATCACCTTGTTATCACGACTCACACCATTCGTCGCAGACGTGATCGGACGAGTACGATCGAGGTTGCGAACGATCGCAGTTAACTCTTTAGTGATCGTGCCGCCCGCCGGATTGTTGTTCCACTGCTCCATCACCTCGTTGCCAATGCTCCAGATGAAGATGCTTGGATGATTACGGTCGCGCAGCACCATGTCTTCGAGATCGCGTTTGTGCCACTCATCCCAATCGAGATGGTAATCGTATTTCGTCTTCTGAATCTTCCAGACGTCGAACGCTTCGTCCATGACGATGAAGCCCATCCGGTCAGTCAAATCCAGCAGCTCCGGAGCCGGCGGGTTATGCGAAGTGCGAATACCGTTGACGCCCATTGCTTTCAACATCTCGAGCTGCCGCTCAATGGCGCGCGTGTTCACGGCAGCGCCGAGCGAGCCGAGATCGTGATGATTACAGACGCCGCGTATCTTCAACGATTTGCCGTTGAGGAAGAATCCTTTCTCGACGTCGAACTTAAATGTGCGAATGCCCAGAGGCGTTTCGTAGCGATCGACGATTTTGCCACCCTGGTCTAACTGTGATACGACCTTGTACAAGTATGGTCGCTCGTCTGACCAAAGCACAGGCGCTGAGACTTTCAGTGTTTGACTGACCGTCGCCCGCACACCATTCTCGGTACTTCGCGTGAGATCCCTTCCATTTGCATCCTCAATAATCGTGGTGAGATTTACCGGAGTCTTCGAACCATTCTGCACCCGAGCTTGAATGACGACTGTGGCCGATTCACTACTAACCTCAGGCGTCGTTACGTAAGTGCCCCAGTGTTCGATGTGGACCGGATCAAGAGTTGTCAGCCAGACATTGCGGTAAATCCCGGAGCCGGAATACCAGCGTGAGTTTGGTTGTTGCGAGTTGTCGACCTTTACCGCAATTATATTTGGACCACCACCGTAAATCAGATGCGACGTCAGCTCGTATACAAAAGAGCTGTAACCGTAAGGACGCTTTCCGAGATAATGACTGTTGATCCATACCTCGCTATTTCGATAGACGCCGTCGAACTCGATAAAGATCGACTTCCCTTTCGCAGTTAATGGCACAGTGAAAGTCTTGCGATACCAACCGACGCCGCCCGGCAACGCGCCGCCGCCAGTGCCCGACGGAGCTTTTTCACTGAACTCACCCTCGATGCTCCAGTCGTGCGGAAGATCCAGC
>Ga0208338_1000093_pt1 | contig 26767 bp, 17 predicted proteins | sample ForSoiNitrogNN91_FD_187858 | JGI IMG/M metagenome (GOLD analysis project Ga0208338, IMG submission 187858) | Forest soil microbial communities from Browns Valley, California, USA, that are Nitrogen fertilized - NN91 (SPAdes) | ecosystem: Environmental > Terrestrial > Soil > Temperate forest ...
ACACCTTCAGCGTCTGATCAGAAGAAGCCGAAACGATCGTCGCTCCATCCGCGCTTACCGCACAGCCATTCACCCCGCCCACATGCCCGCTCAGCGTCAAGCGCTCCGCCCCACTGCGCCCATCCCACACCTTCAGCGTCTGATCAGAAGAAGCCGAAACGATCGTCGCTCCATCCGCGCTCACCGCACAGCCATTCACCCAACCCTCATGCCCGCTCAGCGTCAAGCGCTCCGCCCCACTGCGTCCATCCCACACTTTCAGTGTCTGATCCAAAGAAGCCGAGACGATCGTCGCTCCATCTGCGCTCACCGCGCAGCCATTCACATCATCCGCATGGCCGCTCAACGTCCTCACCAGCGCTGGATGTGGCAGGTCGGGGAGTTTTTGGGTTGGCAGAAGAAACGGTCGTTTCAAATGCTGTTCGAGATCCATCGTGAGCGGCTTCAACTCGTCCAGATGTTGGAGGCGCGTAAACAGCGTAAGTGCAACGTCGTCTCTCTTCTCGCATCGGTTCAAAAGATGACCGGAATTCACGAAGTTGCGCCGTAGTAATCGCAAGGCATCGTCGTTACCCGCAACCTTCTCCGCCTCCAGCAAATCCGCCTCCACTGCAAGTGACTTGCGTGTGAACGTCTTAGAAACGAGGTAACGCCAGTCTTTGACGGTCTCCACCAGCTCGTCGCCGCGTCCGGACTCGAGGAGGTGATACGCCAGTTGATCCCAAAGATAAGGTTCGTCGGCAGGCATGTCGGTCCACCGAGACAAATCGACTCCGCGGTGCGCCTCGAGAAATTGCACATGGATTGACGGCAACTTGTCGCCTTGCTGCTCGATCAAGAACTTGCGCACGACGTCGTGTAAGCGAATTCGTCGCTGGTTGGCGTCGTAACTCCACAACAGTGAAAAGCGATTTAATCGGCTGCATAGCTCCTGGGTGCCGAAGTCATCGAGACCACCAGTCTTACCCCAGAGTCTCTCCAGCGTTGCGAGTGGAATCTCCACATCTTCCGGAAAGATCGCGAGCTCACCATAGCGCTCCCGATCTTCGGCGCTTAACAAATCGAGGCTGACTCCGATGGTCCTCGCCACCGCCTGATGACGTGCGTCAGAATTATGGGCGTCAAAATAGGTCAACCCCCGCTTCGTAAGGGCTTTGTTGATCCAAACAACAGCGTCATGCGCGGATTGGCTCTCGTCTTCAATACCATTGCGCAGAGCGCTATTGACTAGACGCAACAGCAGCGGCCACTCACCCAATCGTGAAGCAAGCTCTCTCAACTCACGCCGCAACGTTCGATCGTTGAGATCAATTTGATCCAGATCAGCGGCGAGCAGCGCTGTCGCCTCGTCCTGCTGCATCGCATCGACCCGCACTTTTGCTGTACCCGCAGGCAGAGTGTCGAGTTTGCGCGTGGTGATCAGTCGTGCGCAACGTGGGCCACCCTGTATGAAAGGATTGAGATGTGCGCGATCCCAAACGTCGTCAATCACGATCAGGATGTCGCGATCAGCCAGTAGCTCTTTCAAGCGATTGACGGCTGCATCGAGCGTGGTGAAGCCAGGACGATCATCGCCGAGTGTGACGATTAGATCTTCGACTCGGCCCGTTAAGTCGCCGGGAGTTTCACCGAGGGTGACCCAGAGAATGCCGTCGTCAAAGGCGTCTTGAATTTGCTCGTCGTGACACAGCGCTTTTGCCAACGTGGTCTTGCCGTAGCCGCCTGCGCCTCTGAGTGCCGCTGTGATCGCTACCGGTTCCTCGCGATGCTCATCAATGAGCAGATTGAGAAGCTGATCGAATTCGCCAGGCCGCTCGATAAAATCTTTCAGATCTTCGACCATGAACGGGACACGCCTGGTATGGCAGCGAGTCTTGAGGTCGTTGACGAACTTCTCCCACTCATGGTCCAGATCATAGAAATGCGCGTCGCGCATCCAGCGTGGCATACTTTCAAAATTGAGGCCGGGTGTGCCTTTGATTGGATAAACGCAGACACCTTGCTGTCGTGCATAGCGCCATTCCTTACGCACCGTCTCGGACTTCAGTGCCTCCGGCGTTATCACTAGCGCCATGAACTCAACTTGATCAAGTGCTTCCGTGATCTGTAGCCACCAATCACGTCCACCTTCCATGCCCTCGCGATCCCGCCAGAGTGGAGTGCCTGCGCTGAGCAATTGCTGACGGAGAAGTTTGGCAAACTCCTCCCCATCGTCGCGCGCATATGAGATGAAGACGCCGCTGCGTACTTTGGGAGCTTTTGGATTACTGGGCATGGAGGACTTACCCTCGAAGGAGCTTGAAACTTCTCGTCTATCTTACAAGAATAAGCCGCAGATTTCGCGAATAACGTTTAAGGGTTTCGCACGTTCCGATGTCGGTCTGGGCAACAGCAATCTGAACCGGCTCAGAAAGCAATTGGGATCGACACGCGGATGAGTGGGAACGATGAAAACCTATCTCGGTTTGTCGAAATCCTATATGGGGTTCGGCGAGTACCCTTATGGGTTCTCCCAATACCGATATGATATCTGTGAAGGTTCAAATAGGACTTCATCAATCCCGGAAGCAGTTTCAAAAAACCGCGATGGGCGCCGCTCAAATCGCGACAGGACTTAGCAGAACCTGGAAGTGATCCAACAGATCCTTGAAGCAATCTGCGAGTTGAAATACATTCCGCGTGACCCCGACTCAGGTCATTTTAGCGACACAACCCGAAATTTTGTGCTATGGTCGTCGCTCGCCTCGAACAAAGAAGTCGACCCCAAATCCTCAACCTTCCCGGAAAGGTTATTACCGCAGAATAAGGAGAATCCTCGATGGACATAGAACTCACTATCGACTGTTCGGACTTCATCAAAGAATACGTCGAACAGCACAAGCAGGAACTGGATGAACTACGAGCAAAGGCGAATGCCCTGGCCTTCATGGGACAGTGGTTCATCATCGGCGATGTCGAGTACACAGAGAAAAGACAGCAGTACGCCACCACCTCATTCCCAGAACCGGACGTTTCTCCTCGTATTATTCTCTATGCACTTAATGAAGAGGATATTCAGAAAGCAATCCAACTGTGTCGCGAGCTCAACATGAAAATTGCCGTGCGCACCGGAGGCCACCAATACTGCGGATACTCATCGACCGCGCCAGTCAATATGCAGCTCGACTTGAGCGAGACTTTTACTGAGTACCATTATGATTCTAATAAAAACGTGCTGCGCTGCGGAGTCAGCCACGCCTTAGGTGATTGGGCCGGGCAAAACAACACGAACGGGATTTACCTGCCGATGGGAATGTGCGCACACGTGCACCTCGGCGGACACGTACACACCGGGGGCTGGGGGATAGTGGCGCGCAGCCATGGCATCCTCGCCGATCACGTACTCGCCTTCGACATCATTCTCGCCAGCGGCCAAAAAGAACACATCGTGCGGCCGGAAGCAGGCAAGACGACGCAGCACAACGACGATGTCTATTACGCCGTGTTGGGAGGAGGGCGTGGAGGAGACTTCGGGATCGTGACGCATTGGGAATTCCGTCCAATACGCGACGAGAATCCCCCTAAATCCATGTGCTACTCGTTCGTGTGGCTTTGGTCGAAGGAGAAGATGGAAGCAGTGGTGCGCCGGATGGAAGAGCTGACCAAACTGTGCGCAGACGGAACGGTTCCATGCGACTACGAATTCATGCTAACTATCACGGGTTACGGGTGGACGAATGTGTTCTCCGACGAGATTAAGACTGCGATAACTACGCGGGCAGTCCGCGACGGCATGCGAGCACACGACGGTATTTCGCTTCCCCTTCCGCCTATGATCCAGATGTGGATGTGTTATACGCACAAAGACCCAAACAAACAGTTCGACGACCAGTGGTTCGAGTCGTTCGTATCGGCTGTTGGAGATCCACTGGTGGCCTATCGAGAGCCCATGTCTGTCTCTGAAGGAATCACGAAGTATTTCATTATGAGGCAGGATCGCGAGATGAATTATCCGTTCGTGAAGCGTGCTCGAGTGACGATGGATCTACCGGCTGGATTTGCCGAGAAGTATACCGAGCGTATGTACGAGATCATGTCCTTCCCCACGTCTCTCTGCCAGCACCTCGTCTCGCAAATGCAGATCTACGCGGGTGGCGCCGTGGCGGAGAACGACAAAGCGGGAATCACGTCGTATTCGTGGCGCAAACAGGCTTTTGCTATGGGCCACGACGATTTCTATTCGGATGACTGGTTCTGCGGCGATGAGCGCTCGAATGCGGAGCAGTGGCAGCAGAAGAACGACGATGTGTTCATCGGGCAAAAGGCTTTCGCCGACGCGGATATGCGGATGTTTGCATACACGTTTGGTGAGCGCGTGCTGGAAAAAGTGTGGCCCTACTTCTACGACAGCCAGGAAAAGTATGACCGGCTGCGAAGAATCAAAGGAGAGCTTGATCCGGATGGGATCTTCTCTGCCGATGAGTTTTCGTTGAAGCCTTTGTAGAACTCAGATGGTTCTTTAGCCGCGGATTTCCGCGGAATCCGCGGCTTACTATATAATTTCCTTCCTTTGACTCAATCACTACACGACAGTCCATTTATGCGAGCGTGCCGGCGGGAGCCGGTGCCTTATACGCCCGTCTGGTTGATGTGGCAGGCGGGGCGTTATATGCGCGAGTATCGGGAGGTGAGGGAGAAGACGACGTTTCTCGAGCTTTGTAAGAATCCGGCACTGGCGGCGGAGGTGACGGTGACGGCGGTCGAGAGGCTCGGCGTTGATGCGGCGATTATCTTTGCCGATATTTTGTTGATACTCGAGCCGCTCGGGATTGAGCTGGAGTTTGCGAAGGGTGAAGGGCCGGTGATTCATAATCCGGTGCGAAGACCTGCGGATGTGGATCGGCTCAGAGAACTTCAGGATCCGGGCGAGCTCCATTTTGTTTATGAAGCGATCAGGCAGACACGCAGTGCGCTCAAGCCGGATATTCCACTGATTGGTTTCTGCGGCGCGCCGTTCACGCTTGCGTCTTACATGACTGAAGGTGGTGGGTCGAAGAATTATGTGCACACGAAGCAGTTGATGTATGACGACAAGGGCGCGTGGCACGCGATGATGGCGTTGATTTCGAGAGCGCTGATCAAATATCTGAACGCGCAGATCGAGGCGGGCGCGCAGGTGGTGCAGTTGTTTGATTCGTGGGTGGGTTGTTTGAGTCCTGATGACTATCGCGAGTTTGTGCTACCGCACACGAAGAGCGTGATCGAGAACGTCACCCCCGGTGTTCCGGTTATTCATTTTGGCACCGGGACGGCGACGCTGTTGGAGCTCATGCGCGAGGCTGGTGGAGATGTGATCGGATTGGATTGGCGCGTGCGCTTGGATGAAGGCTGGCGGCGTCTGGGTCATGATGTAGCGGTGATGGGCAATCTCGATCCGGTGGTGTTGTTTGCGAAGCGGGATGTGCTGCGGGAGCGGACGAAGCAAATACTCGATCAAGCGGAAGGAAGACCAGGGCATATTTTCAATTTAGGGCATGGGATTCTGCCGGAGACACCGGTGGAGAATGTGATCGCGCTGGTTGAGATTATACATGACGGATTTTGATGCGCTGCTGTTAGTGTCGTTTGGCGGACCGGAAGGGATGGATGATGTGATTCCGTTCCTCGAGAATGTTCTGCGCGGAAGGAACGTGCCACGCGAGCGGATGCTACAGGTCGCGCATCATTACGAGATGTTCGGCGGGGTCAGTCCGATCAATCAACAGAATCGAAATCTGATCGCGGCCCTGGAAAAAGAATTAGAGAAACACGGGCCAAGACTTCCGATCTATTGGGGCAATCGTAACTGGCACCCGCTCTTGCCTGAGACGTTGCGGCGAATGGCTGACGATGGGATTAAAAATGCGCTGGCGTTTGTGACGTCCGCGTATAGCTCGTATTCGAGTTGCCGGCAGTATCTTCAGAACATCAGCGATGCGCAGGCGGCCGTTGGACCAGAAGCGCCGCGAGTTGAGAAGTTGCGCGTGTTCTATAAGCACCCGCTGTTTATTGAAGCGAATGTCGAGCAGATTCGGGTGGCGTTGGAACAATTCGACCGTCCGCCGCATCTTGTGTTTACGGCCCACAGCATTCCGGAGTCGATGGCGGTGAACTGTGATTATGCGTCGCAGCTTGCACATACGAGCGCGTTGATTGCGCGTGAGCTTCCGATCGAGAAGTGGCACCTCGTGTATCAGAGCCGTAGTGGATCGCCGATGCAGCCGTGGCTTGGGCCGGATGTTTGTGAGCATTTGAGGATGTTGCGCGACGAGGGTGTGACGGATGTTGTAGTGGCGCCCATCGGGTTTGTTTCGGATCATATGGAGGTTGTTTACGATCTCGATGTCGAGGCGCGGCGAGTGGTGGATGAGCTGGGGATGAAGATGGTGCGCGCAGCAACGGCGGGAACGCATCCGTCGTTCGTGAAGATGATTAGAGAGTTGATTCTCGAAAGAGTTAATGGTGAGGCGCCGCCGAATCTTTGCGCGCCCGATTGTTGCCGCATTAGTTAGACAGGATTTACAAGATTTTGCAGGATGAACAGGATTGTCATTATTGGTGGCGGGATTTCGGGTTTAGCCGCAGCGCATCGCGTTCTCGAACTCAATCAAGCAGCCCACGTCACGATCCTCGAAGCGTCAGATCGCCTCGGTGGCACGATTCAGACTGAGCATCGCGACGGTTTCCTCATCGAACGTGGTCCAGATTCTTTTATCTCGGAAAAGCCTCACGCAATCGCACTTGCCAAACGGTTAGGGATCGAAGCCCAACTGATACAGACCAACGAAGCATACCGTCGCAGTTTTATCGTTCGCGATGGACGACTGCGCGCTGTGCCCGAAGGGTTTCAGCTAATGGCGCCGTCGCGCATGTGGCCATTCATCACGAGCGATATCTTCAGCATCACGGGCAAGGTGCGGATGGCGGCAGATCTTTTGCTACCACGCAGGAGCGCAAATGGTTCGACTGACGAGAGCCTCGCGAGTTTTGTGCGGCGCAGGCTTGGTAAAGAGGCGCTCGAACGCATGGCCCAACCGATGGTTGGCGGTATTTACACTGCCGATCCGGAGACGCTGAGTTTGCGCGCCACTCTGCCGCGCTTCCTCGACATGGAACTACGGCATCGCAGTTTAATTCTCGCGATGGCAAGGCTGGGCCGTGCGCAGAAAACAGGGACGAGCGGTGCACGTTACAGTTTGTTCCTTTCGTTCAATCAAGGCATGCAGGTGCTAGTCGATCCGTTGACGCGGATTAACGCGGATCTTCGCGTGAACACGAGAGCGCAAAGACTCACCTTCGATCATGAATGGACGATTACCACGGATAAAGACGAGCAGATCAAGGCGGATGCGGTGTGTTTGGCCGTGCCGGCGTATGTTGCGGCAACGCTGTTGAGTGAGACGCATGAACAGCTCGCGCAGAAACTGAGAGAGATCAAGTACGCGTCGACGGCGACGATCAACTTCGGTTACAGGCGGGCGGCGATCATGCATCCGTTGAACGGGTTTGGGTTTGTCGTGCCGTTCGTTGAAAAGCGATCGTTGATTGCTTGTACGTTTAGTAGCGTGAAGTTTTCCGGGCGAGCACCCGATGGACATGTGCTGCTGCGAGCATTTGCCGGTGGTGCGTTGCAGCCGGAGATTTTCGCGCTTGATGAAGCGGAGATGTCGAGGAGAGTCGAAGCTGATTTGCGGGAGTTGTTGGGGATTAGTGAAGATCCGCTTTTTGTTGAGGTCGCGAAGTGGGAACGCTCGATGCCGCAGTACGAAGTGGGCCATCTCGATCGAGTGAGTGAGATTGAAAAGCTGGCCAGCGGATTGCCGGGATTGAGTTTGGCTGGTAACGCGTATCGTGGAGCTGGAATTCCGGATTGTGTTCGTAGTGGTGAAGCTGCTGCGGAGTATCTTATAAATCACTGCGCGAGTGCGTGAATCCAGTCAGCGTTGGATTGCATCAACGGACGAAATGCCTCGCGCGGCACGGTCATCTCGATGTGCATGTTGTCGTCGGTGTTGATCTTTGCGCCCGCGACTGCCGGACCAAGCTTTGACTCATCACAAACGTACCAGCTTCGAATGTCAGCTTCCGACTTCAAATCAACACGCGCGAGCTCAGCCGCCATACGCGGATCCTGGAAACGCTCGGACAGGTGATCGAGATTCAAAGGACGGTTGCTTCCGATCAGCAATAGATCCTTACCGTTGCTCAAACCACCGACACGAAACACCAGCACGTGCGGGAAGACCTTTTGATACGTGGCGAGTACTGACCGCAAGCTCTCTGTTGATAATTGGTAGATCTGCACCCACTGCACCCAGATCCCATCGTCACTCAGCCGCGTTCGCCCAAGCTCAAAAAATTCCTGCGTGAATAAGTTCGCCACGCCCGGCACCCACGGATGGCTCGGCTCACTGACGATCATGTCGTAACGATTCGGCGTCACACGCAGAAACGTTCGCGCATCGTCGATGATCAAAGTCGTGCGCGGATCATCGAGCGGTCGATTGTTCACATGATTGAAGAACTGCGAACCCGCAATCGTCCCGGGCTCAAGCTCAACACACGTCACTGACTGCACCGGCGATTGCAACATTGCGCCGACCGTCACGCCTGTCGCATAACCAATAATCAACCCGTGATCAGTCTTCGGCGCGATCAGCACGGGAAGCTGTCCAAGCATCACCTGCGTCGGCATGTCGTAGTTACTGTCAGACGCGTTGGTGCGACCGTTGATCGCCATCGACACCGTGTTTTGATCTCGACGCACAGAAACCGTCGCGGTCGGACCTTCTTCGTACATCAGCAACTCGTGTATGTTTGGTCCAGTCTCAGCCTCTTTCACGCCTTCGCGCGTCTGGGCCAACACACGCACCAGACTGTCGTACGCGCCGATCGAGAGATCAGCGAGATTCATCGGCGGCGCGATGATGAAAAGCATGATCACGAACACAGGTATCAACCCAATAGCGAGACTGCGCTTCAACGCCGGATCGCGGCCGGCTGGTTTATATGCGACCGTGGCGACGACGAGACAACAGATCGCCGCAAACAACAACGTGAATCGCGTACTCGTCTTGGGAATCAAAATGAAACCGGTGACGAACGCCCCCGCAATCGCGCCAATCGTATTCACCGCATAACTGCGTCCGACCTGCGCGACTGCCTGCGAACGATCACTACTGGCCCAAACCAGCACAAGCGGCATTACCATTCCCATCAGCACCGCCGGCACAAGTATCAGTAACGTCGCTGAAAAGATCTGGAGTCCTAGCAGCCCGGTCCATGAAGAAATGTGCAGACCGAGACCGAGATTGATCATGAGAGCCGGAATTTTGTTCAGCACATACAAACTGAGCAACAGGCTGAGCGCTGTCAGGGCTTCGACTTTCAGGATCGCAGAGCGCAACCGTGGCGAGCGATCTTTTCGCGTAACGAGCCACGCACCGAGTGCGAGGCCGATCAGGAATAGTGCGACGACGATGCTGAATGCGTACGTGCTCGAGCCGATGATCATCGTGAGCGTGCGCGTCCATGAGACTTGTGAGCTGATCGTTACAAAGCCCGATGCGAGCGCGGCGAAATACCAAAAGCCGTTTACAGGATTTGCAGGATTTTCAAGATTGACTGGATGTTCGATAGGTTCCGAGTGCGCCTTTGTTCGACGCTGTAGAGCGATTGCGATCACGCCGACGATGACGTTCAGCAATGCGGCAACAGCGATCGTCATGCGAACACCGAGTGCCGGAAGCAACACAAATCCGGCGGCGAGTGTTCCAACGATCGCGCCCGCTAGATTGCAGGCGTAAAGCTTCGTGACGGAGTTCGAATCTGACGAGCGCGCGAAAGCTGCCGTGAGCACCGGAAGCGTTGCGCCCATCAACGTCGTGGGCACAAGCAGCACGAGGCCGGAAAGCACGAAGCGCCAGAGACTGAACGTGAAGTATCCGGGATGAAGCTGCTGCCAGATTAGCGCGTACAAATGATCGATCAAGCGAAACAGAAGCGGTACGAGCAGCGCGTAAACAGCGATGCCGATCTCCATCACACCGTACGTGCTCAACGGCTTTCTAATCTTCGGGGCCAGCTTTCCTGCCAATGCACTACCAAGCGCAAGCCCGCCCATAAACGCCGCGAGCACAGTGCTGACAGCAAGCGTCGTCGCGCCGAAAACGAGACCGAGCATCCGCGCCCAGAGGACTTCGTAGATCAGTCCGGTGGCACCGGAGAGGATGAAACACAAACCGATTAGTTTTAGAGATTTAGGCACGCAGTGTCGTTTAAGAGAGATTCTCACGCGGCGGCGCAGCGGCGCAACGGAAGAAAGCGTTGTGCCGTTGCGCCGCCGCGTGAGAAATCTTTATAAGTAGATCACGTGGCTCGTGCGCCAGATGTTTGCAGGTATCGATCCCGGCGCCGCGGCAGTCAAGAGAATCGCGTAATCGTGCTCCACCGCGTTCCAGCTAACATTCGCCAGCCCTGGCCCTTCTCTATCCGACGGGATCACCAATGCCAGTCGTCGCAGACAGCGATAAAGCTGCTCCGTGCCCGAACCAAATGGTCCAACATCGTCGCCCAACACAAGCCTGACTTCCGCGCGCTCTTCGATGAAGTGCTTGATCAGCGACGCCGCCTGGACCACACCACGCTCGAATCGCTCCGGCAGATCATTACCCGCGCCATGCGAGAGCCGCGTATCCAACACGATCGTGATGCGACGCTCATCTTCAGAAGTAAACTCGCGCACCGTCAATCGTCTCGATCGCGCTGTGGCCTTCCAGTCGATGTGACGCAAGTCATCCTGCGGCTGGTAGTCGCGCATTGAAAACAGATCGTGACCAGCGCCACGTCGCATCGCCGGCATTCGACCCGCATACATCGGCAACAAGTGCAACTTGTCGCTGATAACTTCCGGCTTCGGATACACGATGATGTCAACGTTCCGCGCCCGCAAACGCCGGCGCCGTCGAAAAAACCCAAACGGAAACCGAGTCGATAGCTCAAACCCATCGATCAGCACATGCCCGCGCGTCGGAAACAGTTGCTCCACTCGCTGTTCCGCCGCCGCACGATGTGGAACGTAACTGAAATACGCCAGCAGCCGTTTCAAATGACGCCGCCGCTTTTTCGGATCTACTTCGTTAACTGGACCACGCGCCTCGACCAGGATCGAAAACGACGGCAGCAAACGCTTCGTGTTCCTCAGCGTCACGATCACCGGCGCCGCTTCCGCTGCAAAGATGTGATCCGGAAAACGCGCCGAGACAGTCAAGTCGCGCAACGAAGTGCCCGCATGTATCCAACCGACAAAGAGCGTCGAACACAGTAATGAAAACACGAGAAACAGCAGATTGTTTCCGGTGTTCCACGCCGCAAAACCGACCACGATAATGATCACCAGAAACACACCACCACCGCTCGTCGGCTCAAAAGGAAAATCGATGTTTGCGACTTCAACACGCGCCGAACGCGCGAGCGGCGGAACGATAAAAATCGTGAGCAGCAACGCGATCACGAGCGACAAGATCGCCGCCGTACCAGCAAGACTATTGTCGCCATTGCTACGCGCCAGCACCGTCACGAGCGCAGACGTGAGCCCGGCTATAACCAGCAAGGTCCCGAGAATCACGCGCAGCAGTGACGCTTTCTGAGGAGCCGCGCGATCGATCTTTACCTCAGGCTTCACAACGGAACACTAACAGTTTTCAGGATTTCGTTAAGGACGGCTTCGGCTTCTTCACTGCGTCTCAGCGACGATGAGAATCGCGAGCTGACCACGATGCGATGTGCAAACACGGGCACGACGAGTCGCTTGATATCGTCGGGAATGCAGTAGGTGCGATCTTCAGTGAGCGCGAGAGCCTGGGCGGCGCGAAACAGCGCGAGCGTTCCTCTCGGACTGACACCGAGATCCAGCATCTCCGAAGTACGCGTCGCAGCAACGATTCGCATCAGGTACTGAACGAGTACATCGTCGACAGCGACACTCGCGACAGTTTGTTGTAACTCGACAACTTCACGCGCGGTCATCACCGCACCGAGCTCTTGTAATGGATCCCTGAACTCACGATCACGCAGGATTTTTTGTTCGTCAGCCGGCGCCGGATAGCCAATACGCAGACGCAGCATGAAACGATCGAGCTGCGACTCCGGCAGCGGGTAAGTTCCGTGATGCTCGATGGGATTCTGCGTCGCGAGCACGATGAATGGTGCAGGCAAATCGTGCGTCATACCTTCCACGGTCACGTGTCGCTCGGCCATTGCCTCGAGCAGTGCCGATTGCGTCTTCGGAGTGGTGCGATTGATCTCGTCGGCGAGCACGACGTTGGCAAAAACCGGACCCGGTTTCCAGTCAAAAATGCCGCTGTGCTGATTGAAGACAGAAAGCCCGATCACGTCTGACGGCAGCAGATCGGAAGTAAATTGGATACGTTGAAAATTGCAATCGAGCGCGCGGGCGAGTGCGTGGGCCAGCGTCGTTTTGCCCACTCCCGGTACGTCCTCGACGAGCAGGTGACCACCGGCAATGAGGGTAACAATCGCCAGTCGAATCGCCTCAGGCTTGCCCTTGATGACGGTTTCGACGGCCTGCTGGAGCCGTTCAATCTGCTCGACCGCGTTGGCGCTGGCTGTCTGTTCGTTGCTGATGGACTCGAGGTTCCGCATGAATTGGCCTAATTCTACATGCTAAGAGCACGCGTGGCACGGAAAAGTTGGCCGTCCACGCCATGTATGAGCCCAATGTGATCTCAGAAGGCTCCTGTAGTAGACTAAGCGCCGGAAAGACTACGGGCAAGCGTTCGCAGAATTCGGAACGGAAATTTAAGAGCTTCGTGTAAGTGCCCGAGGAGAACTTATGAAACCCCTGAATAATAGAAAAAAGAGCCAGGGCGGCTTTTCTCTAATCGAATTGATGATCGTTATCGCCATTATCGGCATCCTCATCGGAGTCGGAATTGCAGGATACAAGGCAGCCATCCGAGCGACAAACGAAGCGGCGGCGGTGAAGACGCTACGCTCGATCGCCGAGCAACAGATGCTTTATTTCAACTCTCACCAGCGCAACTCGTTTGGAACGTTTGAGGAAATGCGCAAAGAGAACCTGCTCGATAGCCGCTTCGACGGCAGCACGCCAGTGGTCGACGGCTACGTCTACACGATGAAGGTGATCCCGAAGTCGACTTCCGCACAGCCGGGTTACACGATCAACGCCGATCCACAGGTGCCGACGGGAGTTTCAGCGACTGGGAAGAATTTCTACTACGTCGACTCCGATACAAACACGATTCACGTCAACGCGAACCAGCAGGCGACCGCGACCGATCCTCCAATCGGACAGTAGTATTTGCCACAAAAAGGCACAAAAAGCACAGAAAAAGGTTTTGTGCTTTTCGTGCCTTTTTGCGGCTAAAAAATCTTCTTTCCTTCCAAACGCTCAATCCTTTGATCAGGAATGGCTTTGACGTGAATGAACTCGATATCCGTTACATCATTCAGCCAATAAGCCGGGCGTAGATCCGGACTCAGATAACTCACCTCGACATCTCGCATCTGCAAGCCCTTCACGTGCCTGATGAAGAAGCCGTACGCCGGCAACTCCCCAAACATCGTCGGCTCAGGATAGAGCGCTTCTCGCTCCGGCGGATCGAGCGCGGCCTGCTCCTTCGTTCCACCGCCTTTCGCGTAAATGCGAATGTTGTTTAGCTGCACATCTTCAATGAGATAACCGGGTATGCCGCTGATGATCGACGAGTACTTCGGATCCGCGTTGTAAACAACGACATTACTGATGATCACGCGACGCAGCGCGCCGGTTTTCGTCGTCTCCTTCGGTCCGCGATTGCGCGCGCCGAGTCGCAGGAAGATCGGCGAGTTGCTGATGTCGCGCATCGTGATGTTTGAGATCGTCACGTCTTCCAGGAGCGCGCCGTCAACAGCTTCGAGCGCGAGTCCACGCGAGTAATCAAAGACACAGTTCGAGACGGTGATGTTTTTGAAGCCTCCGTTTGACTCAGTGCCAAACTTAATGCGTCCCGTCGGGCTGAACGTGCCGTTTGCGTTGCGGAAATCACGCTTGTAAGTGCCGTCGAGAAGTGTGCCTTCATCGTAGCCGCTGACCTGGCAATTCGTGATCGTCACGTTTTCGGTGACGCGCGCGTAGCCGAGCGCGAAAGAGCTCTTCGGGCAGATCCCATCGTCGAATGGTGAGTTGACGGTGCAGTTGGAGATACGAACGTTCTTGCACGCATCGACGTCGATGCCGTCGCGGTTCGTGTCGATCTTCACGTTGTCGATAGTGAGGTTGTCGACGCCGGTCGCGAGTATGGCAAAGTGTCCGCCGTGCTGGATGCTGATGTCGCGAATGATGACGTTGCGCGAGAGTTTCAGACTGATCGCTTTGTTTCCCCAACCGGGCTCGACTGCATCACGCGCGTTTGGATAACCGAATGGACCAGCTTTCGGATCCGGTCCCTGTTTCTCGAGCGCGTCGTTCTGCTCTTTCGTGCGCGACTGGCTACCGCTGCGCACGAGTCCCTTGCCCCAGATACGACCGGGACCGAGGATCGAGATGTTTTCCAGGTTCTCGCCCCAGATAAGACTGTTGTGCCAGTGACTGTGACCGAAGTCCTGATACTGGTCCCACTGGTTCGGCTCGGGCAGATCGTATTTGCCGTCACCGTCTTTCGGATCGGCGGCGAGAATCGTCGCGCCCTGATCGAGATAAAGCGCGATGTTGCTCTTCAATCGAATCGAGAACGAGCGATACGTGCCGGCAGTAAAGAGGACCGTGCCGCCGCCCGCAGCCGCTGCCGCATCGATCGCTTTGTTGATGGCGGGACTGTCGAGGGCTTTTCCGTCGCCTTTTGCGCCATACTTTCTGACGTCGAATACACCGATCTTTTGCGCAACGGCGATTGTGGCGGTCGAGTGAACTGTCTGGCTGAGAGTAAGTGCGCCAAAGGCAAGCGCTAGAATCAGGAGTGGTCTAATCATGGAGCGGGAGTTTCTCACGCGGCGGCGCAACGGCGCAACGAAGTATGTGCAAGCCTTTGCGTCTTTGCGACCTTTGCGTCTTTGCGTGAAAATTTAATTTGAATGCGTGAGACTTTACTGAGTTTTTTAGACGACTGCCGCGCGCACGCCAAGCAAACTGCCGTAGCGCACGGAACTGGCGTGCGGCTTTCACGCTGGTCCTACGCGCGTATTGCTTCGACTGCATTTCAGTTTGCGCGTGAGCTGGAGACCCGCGGTGTCGGCACCGGCGACCGAGTCCTCTTCTGGGGCGCAAACAGCCCGGAGTGGATCGCATGCTTTTACGGTTGTCTGCTGCGCGGCGCAGTCGTAGTTCCTTTAGATCTAAAATCGGCGCCTGACTTTGTCGCGCGCGTGCAGCAACAAGTCTCAGCGAAACTGCTGCTGTCTGACGAGCCGCAGCCCTCACTCGACATCCCAGATCTGCTTTTTCACGCAAAGACGCAAAGGTCGCAAAGACGCAAAGGCGCGCTCGAAGTATTTGCACGACACTCGGACCAACCCTATCCAACAAATGCGAAACCCGACGACCTGGTCCAAATCGTCTTCACTTCCGGCACGACTGCCGAACCTAAAGGCGTCTGTCTCACCCATCGAAATCTCCTCGCGAACATTGCGCCCATCGAAAAGGAGTTCAACCGCTACAGACGCTGGGAAAGGTTCGTGCACCCGTTACGCTTTCTGTGCCTGCTGCCGCTGAGTCACGTGTTTGGACAGATGATGGGCATCTTCATACCGCAGCTACTCAGCGCCGAAGTCTACTTCAGCGACTCATACAAACCCTCGCAAATCATCAGCGCAGTAAAGAAGCAACGCATCAACGTCGTCGTCACTGTTCCGCGTGTGCTCGAAACGCTGTGCGAGAAAGTGAAAGCTGAAGTTTCCGACAACCAGATCAACGCAGCCCGAAGCAGGCATTTCATAAGAAACTGGTGGGCGTTCCGAAAAATCCACCGGCAGTTTGGCTGGCGCTTCTGGGCGTTCATCACCGGCGGTGCGACTCTCGAAAGCGAAACGGAAACTTTCTGGCGTCGACTCGGCTATGCAGTGATTCAAGGGTACGGCATGACGGAGACTGCATCACTCACAAGTCTTTCGCATCCGTTCCACGTACTGCTCGGCTCGATCGGAAAACCGGTCGCAGGGCAGGAAGTAAAGCTGAGCGACGACGGCGAGATCCTGGTCCGCGGTGAAAATGTCTCGCGCGGTTACTGGAGCAATGGGCAATCGATTACTGACAACGAGGGCTGGATTCACACCGGCGACATCGGGGAGTTTGGTCCAGGTGGCAACATATACTTTCGCGGACGGAGTAAAGAAACGATTGTCACCGCGGCGGGCTTGAAGATCTATCCGACTGATCTCGAAGCTGCACTCGATCGCCAACCGGAGATAAAAGCGAGCGCGGTTATTCCATTCGATGGAGGCACTGAAGCACTCGCTGTATTGATTCCTCAAGAAGACGCCGATCTAAACGCAGCGGTGCAACGTGCAAATGAATCGTTGGCAGAGTTCCAACGGATTCGGCACTGGATCGCGTGGCCAAATAGCGACTTCCCGCGCACACCAGGGACGCGCAAAGTAATCAAAGGACAGATCGCACACGTGGTGCAGACGATGCTGCAACCGTCAACATCCGCAGCAACCGATAAAGATCTCGCTCCATTAAGTCTTCCCGTAATTAGTCGCATCGCACGCGTCGAGCCAGCGGCGCTAAGTCCAAATGCAAACCTCGCGGACGATCTAAAACTCGATTCACTCGGCAGAGTCGAGTTGTTGAGCGCGCTCGAAGACCAGTATCAAATCGAGCTGGACGAAGCCGCGATCACGGAAGCAACAACCATCGCCGACATCGAACGCATCGTCAGTCGTGGAAAATCTGAAGCCGTTGCTTATCCATACCCACGCTGGGCCATGCGTTTCCCGTTCACGTGGATCCGCTTCGTTGTCTATCACGTATTTTTCCTCCCGCTGACACTGATCATGTGTCGGGTGCGAACGATCGGTGTCGAACGACTCGCGAACGTTAAGCCGCCGGTGCTCTTCATTTCAAATCATGTGACTGATGTCGATGCCGCACTGATTCTCTCTGCGCTGCCGTGGGCGTGGCGTTATCGAATGGCGATCGCGATGGCGGGCGAGATCCTGCGCGAGTGGCGGATGAACGCCACCGTTCAATACGCGCTCGGCGCAGCGTTATTCAATGTGTTCTCGTTACCGCGGCAGAGTGGCTTCAGACAGAGCTTCGAGTACGCAGGTGAAGCGGTCGATCGCGGCTTTAGTATTTTGATTTTCCCGGAAGGAACAGAGACGAGGGATGGAAATCTTCAACCATTCAAAGCCGGCATCGGATTACTTGCTTCGGAGTTGAACGTGCCGATCGTGCCGATAATGCTGCGTGGGCTATTCGAGGTCAAAAAACGAAAGCAACGCTTCGTCAAACCGGGAACAGTATCGGTGACCTTTGGTGAGCCGATTCACTTCACGGCAGAAACAGCGGCAGAGATCACAAAAGCGCTAGAGTCGAAACTTAGCTCTCTCTAACTAAACAGCGGGGGCAAGCCCCTCTTCCTGACTTGTTCGGTGTTTTCCACGCCAGATTAAATAGAACAAGTCAGGAAGAGGGGCTTGCCCCCGCTGTTTCCGCTTACGCTACCTGGTAAACCTGAATAGCCTGCTCTCTTCCTCGAACTTCTACCTCCCCCATCGGCACCGCTTTCCCGGAATTATCACTAACGGCCTGCCAAACAATCTCCGAAATCAACAACTCCGAATCAAACCGCTTATTCAACTTCTCAATCCGCGCCGCAAGATTCACGACATCCCCGATCACCGTGTACTCGCGTCGTAACGCCGATCCAATACTCCCCGTCACAGCTTCGCCGGCATGAACAACGGATAGATAAACGCAGCGGGTGTGAAGAATGTGTAGATTGGACCAAGAAAGTATGAACCGATAATGAGTCCCGCGGTGGGAATGCTGGTCTCGACAAACGCGCTCAAATACTTCAGCGCAGGAATCGGCTTCATCTGCTTTTTGATCAAACGTCCGAGAATGATCCATTCGGCCAACAGGTAGCCGATGTTTACGGTGAACAGCACGCCGGCGGCAAACAAAAAGCTCCTCGCGTTGCCACGAAAGGTGGCGTTGAATTGCTCGAAGAAGAGCAGCGTCAGTAACAAGAGGAGTGCGATCGAGATGGCGGTCGCGCCGATCAGGATCGTGACGCGCAGCCGCTCGCTCTTCAGACTCTCGATCGCGAATTCACGCTCGAATACGTCAACTGACATGGCACACCTCAACCCGTACGTTTTGCAGCGCCGCTTTGTAGCCGTTCACTCGAAACAATCGCCCGCTTGTGCCATCCGCGACCAACTTCACCGCCTTTATCGGCGCAACTAACTTCAAACAAAAAGAGCTTCCCTTCGCGACCAGCATAACGCGCGGTCGCAGTGACTTCCGCGCCGAGCGGCGTCGGCGCGGTGTGATTTATATCGACAGTGACGCCGACTGACAACTCTCCTGGACCAAGCAACGGCACCAGCACGCGCGAGGCGGCGACCTCCATCAGCGCGATCATCCGCGCAGTGGCAAATACGGGGGGAAACGAATCGCCGGTCACGCTGGCAATCGAGCTGGCGAGGTCCTGTGGTCCAACTATGAGTGTTGCAGTGCTTGTAGCATTCGGTTCGGGTTCATTTGACATGAGGACATTTAGCCACAGATCCGTCAAATCCGTGGCTAAAATATTTCACGATTCAACAACCGCGGGTTGTTTTTGAGATCTCCTGGAACGGAAGAATGAGGTGCGATCCAGAACTCTTTCCTGGAACTGCTCGAGGTAAAGATAAATGACGGGCGTGATATACAGCGTGATGAACTGCGAAACCACGAGCCCGCCAACCACCACTAGCCCGAGCGGCCGTCGCGAAGAACCGTCCGCTCCGTAACCGAGCGCGATCGGTATGGCGCCAAACACCGCGGCCAGGGTCGTCATCAGAATCGGCCGGAAACGATCCATGCTCGCATCGTGAATCGCCTTGTCTGCCGGCTCGCCCGCTTCAACGCGATGGCGCGCGAAGTCGACGATCATGATGCCGTTCTTCTTCACGATACCCATCAACATGAACATGCCGACAAACGCGTAGAGCGACGCTTCCTGCCCGAAGACGAGCAACGTCAACAATCCACCAACGAGCGCCGTCGGCAAAGTTGAAAGCACCGTCAACGGGTGAACGTAACTCTCGTAAAGGATCGCGAGTATCACGTACATCACAAACACCGCGAGCGCCATCAGGACCGTCAAACTCGTCACCGTGCGACTGAACGTGAGCGCCTCGCCTTGCAGCTCTCCACGCACGCCGCTCGGGACCGTCTCAGCCGCAGTCTTCGTGATGAAGTTCGTTGCATCACCAAGCGCGACACCTGGTTTGAGGTTGAAGAAGAGCGACATGCTGGTGAACTGGTTCAAGTGATTCACCACTTGTGGGCCAAGCGTCTGCTTCCACGTCACGAGCTCGCTCAGCGGCACGAGCCTCTTACCATCGTCTGACTTGATGTAAAGCAGCGACAAATCTTCAGGCTTCTCGCGCACGGAGTCTTCCATCTCGAGAATCACCTGATACTGATCTTCAGGCTTCTTGATCAGGTACGTGTAGTTTTGCGAATAAGCATTGCGCAGCAACGTCAGAATGCGCGCTTCCGAAATGCCGTAAGTCTTCGCCTGATCGCGACGAATGTCGATATTCAGGTTAGGCGTGTTGTGATAGTAATCCGACGAGACACTCAGAAACCCCGGATACGTCATCAACTTCGCCATGAGCTTTTGGCCCGTGTCGTAAACCTGGTTCGGATCCACGCCTGATACAGTGAACGCATACTGGCCCTGGTTCTGATTAGTGACGCCCGTGCTGATCTCGAGCACGGGAAACGGTCGCAGGAAAGTCATCACACCGGGAATCGTGTTGAGCTTACCCATCATCTCGGCCGTCACCGCAGCGATCGGTTTCCGGTTGTCAGGTGCTCCGATGAACGTAAACGTGATGCCCTGGTTCGAGGCGAGGAAGCCCGACGCGCCCGTCATCGTGAAGTCAGTGATGACGTTCGGATCCTCGTGCAGCATTTTGTCCACCTGGTCCTGATACTCACGCATCTGTTTCGGCGACGAGCCTTCCTGAGCGATAAATGCGCCGAAGATCACGCCACTGTCTCCCGGCGGCAGGAACGCTTTCGGCACGAGCATGAACAACCAGATCGTGCCCGCCAGACAAATCACCCAGATCACGATGGATATCCAGCGATGACGCAGAAACCACCAGAGCGATCCGCCGTACAAACTCAGAACTCTTCTTTCGATGCCGCCAATGACGCGCTCCATCCACGTCTGTCGAATGCCGTGCCCGCGCTCTTTCAGCAAGCGCGCGCACATCAACGGCGTAAGCGTCAGCGACACCACACCGGAGGCGAGAATCGCGATGACGATCGTGATCGCAAACTCACGGAAGATACGGCCCACAAGACCCGTCATGAACACGAGCGGAATAAACACAGCCGCGAGCGAGATCGTCATCGACATGATCGTGAAGCTGATTTCTCTCGCGCTGTTGATGGCCGCTTCAAACGCTGGTTCACCACGCTCGATGCGTCGCACTGTGTTCTCAAGAAACACGATCGCGTCGTCAACCAGGAAACCGATCGCGAGCGTCAATGCCATCAACGAAAGATTGTCGAGGCTGTAGCCAAGACCACGCATCGCGATGAACGTGATCAGCAACGAGAGGGGCAGCGCGACGACGGGAATTAGCGTGTCAGTCACTCTTCCGAGAAACGCAAAGATCACGATCACAACGAGCACAAACGCGATGATGAGTGTTGCCTGAACGTCGGCGACGGAGTGAACGATGCTGGCCGAGCGATCGTAGATCGGTAGGATGCTGATCGAGCCCGGCAGCTCCTGTTGGACTGTGGGCAGCACTTCGTAAATCGACTTCGACACCTCGACGGCATTCGCTCCGGCGCGACGATTCACCGCGACGATCACCGTCGCAGTCGGAACAGTCCGGCCACGCACCCAGAAACGCATGTTGACGCGCTCGTCCTGGACCGAATCTTTAACGGTGGCGACGTCGCGAAGATAGATCGGCGCGTTGTTGGTGCCACCGACGATCAGATTTCCATATTGTTCGGCGGTTTCGAGTTGACCTTGCGGACGCAGGACCGCCGTACGCGAAGAGCTATCCAACTGGCCCGCGCCCGTGTAGCTGGTTCCCTGCTTGATCGCGTTGTTTAGATCATCGATCGAGATCCCGCGCGCCCACATCGCCGACGGATCGGCCTTGATGCGAATCGCCGATTTCGTGCCGTAAACATTGACCTGCGAGACGCCCGGCAGAATGCTGAGACGCTGGCCCACCTGCGTGCTCGCGTAGTCGTAAAGTTGACCGGGCGTGACCGAATTGCTGGTCATCGCGATGTACATGATCGGCTGATCGTTCGGGTTCGTCTTCGAGTAAGTCGGCGGTGACGGGAGGTCTGCCGGAAGACTGCCCGTCGCTTGCGAGATCGCGGTCTGCACATCAGTCGCAGCCGCGTCGATGCTTTTCTCGAGTGCAAACTGGAGCGTGAACGAAGTAACACCCTGTTTGCTTGATGAGGTCACGACTTCCAGTCCATTGATCTGCATGAACTGGCGCTCGAGTGGTGTCGCAATGTTACTTGCGATCGTGTCGGGACTCGCGCCGGGATAGCCGACCGTCACCTGGATCACGGGATAGTCGACCGCGGGCAGATCGTTAACGGGAAGTTGGAAGTAAGCCATCACCCCGAAAAGGATCACGGAAAGCGTCAAGACCGCGGTCATCACTGGCCGCCGGATGAATGGTTCAGAAAGATTCATTTCGATCCACCCGCTTCCGCTGTGGCCGCTGGAGGTTGCTGTATTGCGACTTTGCCTCCGGGAGTGACGCCGAGTTGTCCGTTGATAACCACCTTTTCACCCGCAGCCACGCCGCTTTGGACCACGACGAGATCGCCTTGTCGCTGGCCCAACGAAACTGTCCGCTGCTCGGCCGTCGAGTCAGGCTTGACGACGTAAACGTAAGAGCCCGCTGCTGACATCTGGGCCGCGTTTGCAGGTACGAGCACTGCGCCCGTAATTGTGCCCAGCATCAATCGAACGTTGACGAAGCGTCCGGGCCAGAAGCGATGTCCCGGATTCGGCAGCGTCGCGCGAAGCGTTACCTGGCCGGTTTCGGTCTGCACTGAGTTATCGACAAACGTCAGTTGTCCAAACACGCCGTCGTCGGGTGAATCAGGCAGCCGCACTTCTGCCCTGAGTGTGCCGGCGCGCATCTGTTCCTGCACTGATGAAAGATTGTTTTGCGAGATCGTGAAGTCTGCGTAGATCGGATCGAGTCGTTCGATCACGAGCAGCGCATTACTGGGAATTCCTGAGCTTGAATCTGAAATGCCCCCGCCTGGATTCACGACGTTGCCAAGGTCAACAAGTCGCTGCCCGGCGCGGCCGTCAATTGGCGAATGGATGTAGCAGTAACTGAGTTGGACCTTCGCTGTGTCTATCGCGGCGCGATCTACTTTCATCGTCTCATCGGCGCTGTGCACTGCGGCGCGCGCGGCTTCGGAATTCGCTTTGAGCGTGTCGTAGTCAGTGCGGAGCTGTTCGTACTGCTCGCGCGCGACAACGCCCTGCTCGACGAGTGTTCGATAACGTTCGACTTGCGCGCGGCCCCAGTTCTCGCGCGCGACCTCGCGCGCGAGGTTCGCTTCGGCTTGTTTCTTGGCGGCGGTGTCTTTCGCGAGATTGGCCTGCGCCTGTTTCAGGTTTGCGTCGAACGGCCGCGGATCGATCGTAAATAGAAGTTCGCCCTTGCGAACGTTTGCGCCGTCAGTGAAATGAATCTTTTCGATACGGCCGGAAACTTGCGGTTGAATCGCCACCGTTTCACGCGCGACGATCTTTCCGAGCGCATCCATGTAATTCGACACGTCCTGCGACACGGCCGTACTAACAACTACGGGCGCGGGCGGACGCTCAAAACTGGGCTGCGCCTTATTCACGCAACCAGCCAGCGCAGCGCTGAGCACCAGTAAAATTCCCAGTCGAAGAGAAAAACTTCCGTATTTCATGGAGTTCATTTTGCCATTATACGAGGAGAATTCTAAACAGGGTTGGGAGGAAGTATGTTAAATGCGGGTGAAAAGTTGTTAAGAGATTGTGAAGCCACAGATGAACACGGATAAAATCCGCGGATTTGATCCGTGTTCATCCGTGGCTAAATTACATTTTGTCGAGCAGATGGATGAGGTGGGGTTTCTTTTCGTCGACGATTGAGACCTTTTTGGCGAATTTTGGGTTTTCGTCGAAGAAGGCGACGAGGCCTTGTTTCTTCGGTGACCACGATTGGCCATGCTTTTTGGCTTCCTTCTTGCGCTCAACGTCGATATCCGGGATTGGGTACGTCAGGTGAATCGTGTACTTTTCATCACCGCGTTCATCCAACAACATCTGCAACGTATCGCGTTCGGGATTGCCGTGCTGACCGTTCCCCGAAAACACATAATGGTCCGCAGGAATGCGACGAAAGAAAATGGGATCGATGTTGCGATTACTTCCGTGATGCGGGCATTTCAGAACATCAACATGAATCTTGCTCTTGCCGTCTTTCTTCAATAGACCAACGAGCTCGAGCCCTTCGAGCACCTTGTCGCCACGCGCATCCCCTGTTAACAGGATTCGCTTTCCGCCAACCTCCGCTAAAACGACAAGACTCGACAGATTCGGAACAGACGTATCAGTAAATGCGGCCAACGACGCCTCACCCTTCTTCGTCTTTTTCTTCTTGAGAAAATCGTCGTGTGCTTTCTGTAGCGCCACGACTTCATCGTTCATTGGTCCAACAATAGTGAAACTCAGTCCCTTACCCATATCGATCTTCTTCGCCTTTGCCTTCGCAAGGACGAGTTGGCCTTTGAGCTGCGGGTTAATGCGCAAACTCAGTGCCTTCGAATCGTCGCGGAGCCGGAATCCCTGGTCCACACTCGCAAGCACTTTGGCAGCGTCGGGATTGAGACCCTCTGTATCCACCTCACCGGAAACCGACGCGGCGCCAAACTGAGACGTCACGGACGCCAGCAACTCTTTCGCATTGTTGCCGATGATGTCGTCGAACGTGTTGTGCCAAACGCTTTTGATCTTGAGCGGAAGCGGTTGCTGCGCATTCCTCGCTTCAACCAATTCCTTCGTCAACTCAAGCACGCCGCAAATGTGATCGTCGTCGATGTGACTTACCATCAACATATCGATAGGAAGCGGCGCATCGGGATCGAGGCCGCGCATTCTCCTGATCTCTGCGAGACGCGGCTTGAGGTGGGGTTGGTAGACACTTGGCGGTCCACCATCAATCAAAGCGAGACCGGGATCCTCTGGTGAACCGTAGTGCAGAATGAGACAGTCGCCTTTGCGGGCGCGCCGCACGTCGAGTGTGAAAAACATTGGAGTCTCTCCTTCAATATGATTTCAAATGCTTTGAAATGCGCGAAGTACGTCAAGCATGCCGTGTCCCTGGAAACTGCGCTCGCGACCAAGATCGGTCGCACTCTCGCAGAGAATGCGTTTGATCCGGCGCGGCTCACCGATGAGCTCGTCGTAGCGCGCCATTAACATCGCTGCGGCTCCACTCACGTGCGGCGCCGCCATGCTCGTGCCGTCGAGTTCTCCCCACGAGCCTTCGGGCAGGCACGATTCAATGCGCTCACCGGGAGCGACGAGATCAGGCTTCAGGCGACCGTCGCCGGTTGGACCACGACTCGAAAAGAAACTCACGCCGTACGTGTGCGGGCGATAGCGGTGAGTCGCGCCGACTGTGATTACGCTGTCTGCATTGCCGGGATCAGTGACACTAAAAGCGGTGTAACCTTCGTACGAACCGTCTTTGGTCTCGAACCTCTGGTAACCGAGATTACCTGCGGCTGCCACTACCACCACACCACTCTCCACCAGTCGCTCAGACTCGTTGCAGATCGGAGTCCGGCCACAGGCAAAGTTGCGGACGTCGTGTGGAATTGAAAGACTGAGGTTCGCGCCGTGGATGCTCAGGTAGGTGTGGCGATCATTTAAGTAACGCAGATACTGGAGCGCTGCGATGATCGCGAACTCCGTGTCCTGCAGCGATTTTGCCAGTACACGGAAATCGTAAAACTTAATGTCAGGACACATGCCGTCATAGTAATTAGGACTGGCTGGTCCATCCGGTGTGTCTCGTGCCGCATAGGCGCCGATGATGCCTGCGACATGTGTACCGTGGCCGCTTTTGGGAGGATTCTTTGTATCTTTCGGATCGATCGTGATGAACTTCTCGACCAGCTCCCAATGGATCGGTCGATCGTTTTCGGCGTCTTCGGCAAGGCTCTTCAGATCGTCGGTGGCTTGTTTCGGAGAAAGAGTCTTCTCGCGGCCTTTCAACAATTGTTTGAGTTGGGCTTTAAATTCGGGCGTGTCAGTGTCGAGATTGTCGAGGCTGACAATCTGCCGAATGTTACTGAAGTCAAAAGCTTTGATGATGCGACTATTGCCCTCTCGATCGTTGAAGACCGGATGATTGCCGTCGATTCCGGAGTCGAGCACGGCCCAACGGATTTTGTCGCACTTAACATTGAAGAGCGTCCGTGCCGCATCGCCTTTCACTGACGGAACAGATCGATCCAGCGCAAGCATCGCTTTTCGATTCAAAGAGACTTGCCAGATCTGTGGCGCCTGGGAATTGGCGTGCTCGAGGATCGGTCTAAACACTTGGCCGAGAATTGTCACTATCGGATCGGGTCGCGTGAGTTTTTTCAGAGCTTCGGCGGTGCCAAGTGATGGCCTCTTTTTCTTTCTCTCCTCAGCTCCCGCCCACAAAATAATTCCCGCGAGGCTTACATACCGATCCAGCGAAGAGAACTCTGCAAACTCCTCGGCCGCTTCTGTCTGCGCATCTTCATTCTTTGATTTAGCCCAGCGGATCACCGCAGCAAGTCTTTTCTTCAAGCGATCGCCCTGAAGAAATTCTTTCAGGCCCTCCTGGACGTTGCGGTCATTCCACCATTGCGTCATCGGGACAACGACGCGACAAAGTTCCTCAAAGACGAGGCATGCCGCGACGAGACCCTGAAGGTAAGCGATCTGAGATTCCTTGCCTCTCGGTCGTTTTATCTTCAACTCGTCGATGCGTCGCGATATCAGAACTGCCACCGGACCAGCCGGGCGCGTCTTGTGTGGCGTGATCAATAGATCGTGCGCTTCGTATGGCTTCATAGCGTAGGCGATCCAGACGTCGCCCAGCACTGGGGAGTCTTGTAATTGCCGGCGATCGCTGGTTGGCCCAAGCAATACGAGTTCCACGAGGGCACGAGAAGAAACAGGCATGACTAAACCTCTTTACGGAAATGTGAAGAAAACGAACGGCGCGCCAATTAAATGACAGGATCAGGAAATTGACAAGAAAATCCTTTTGGAGCGGGGGCAAGCCCCTCTTCCTGACTTGTTCTATTCTCAGTTGCTTAAATCATCTTAATAGCATTGAATCTAATCATCTTAATAGCCACTTGAATCTAATCATCTTAATAGCACTTGAATCTAATCATCTTAATAGCACTTGAATCTAATCATCTTAATAGCACTTGAATCTAATCATCTTAATAGCACTTGAATCTAATCATCTT
>Ga0208338_1000094_pt1 | contig 26620 bp, 28 predicted proteins | sample ForSoiNitrogNN91_FD_187858 | JGI IMG/M metagenome (GOLD analysis project Ga0208338, IMG submission 187858) | Forest soil microbial communities from Browns Valley, California, USA, that are Nitrogen fertilized - NN91 (SPAdes) | ecosystem: Environmental > Terrestrial > Soil > Temperate forest ...
TTTCAGGGTCGGTGTCTATTACTCTGGCGTACTCGCCTTTCTTGACTTTATGGACTTTGCTGGCGGAGCCGTAGCGGATAATGTCTTCGTTGGGTCGGTAGGAATTGGCGAAGCTGCGCTCCGCTCCGGTCATATCCTTACGCTCGACATAGATGGTCGTTTGCTGATCGTTACTGCTTACTATTCCCTCGCGCTGTAGCTCTCGATGGATAAGCGAATTTAGTTCGCAACGTTCGCGGTTAGCGGGCGAAATAACGAGCGTGCCGATAGGACTTTTAGCGTAGTCCTGGGCCATCGCTGCGAAGCGTTTGCCCTCGTCGGCGATCTCGATCACCTTGCCTCGGTTGACCATTGCTGCCACTGCTTCGGGCGTGTTTCGGGCTGCCAAGTCTTCGACGTTCTGCTTTAGGTCTTTATCGCGCTGTCTGACGATCTCACTGAGGGCCGCAGTGCTCATGCCGTGCTGCTGTAGCTGTTCAAACGGACTGCCTGCTTCGACGGCCTGATGCTGGCGCACGTCGCCGACTAAAAGCACCTTATCTTCGGGTTCGAGGCGGGCGAATAACTTGTAGATGTGTTTAGTGCTGGCGAGGGAACTTTCATCCAAAACGAAAAGGCGGCTGGTGGTAGCGCGCGGCTTTCGCCGGCGCAAAAACAACTGGATGGTTTCGCTCTCAATACCGCTTTCGCCAAGCTGCTGCGCGGCGCGTGCGGAGGGGGCAAACCCGCGCACCTGATAGCCTTCTTTTTCGGCTGCTTCGCGGAGCACGGAAAGCGCCGTTGTCTTCCCGGTTCCCGCGCCACCTTGCAAACCGATGATCCGATCTCTGCTACAAAGAATCTGCTCAATGGCCGACTTCTGATGAGCGTTTAGCCTGCGCTGCTGGAGCTTGGCTGTAGCGGTCACAACCTCACTCACGCGCTCTGCTTCGACCATCGCCGGACGGTTCTCTTTACCGTCGATCATGGTCTGAATATTCTTCCTTTCCATCGCGTACATGCGCTGTGTAGTAGTCTCGGGTTGGCGTTCCTGACGGGTGATGTTTATGAACTCGCCACTCTCCTGTCGGCGGTGAATCTCAGCGGCAACGGAGGCGTAGTTTGTAAATCCTAGCTGGCGGCGCAGTGCGTGAATCCGAAGCTCGCGCATATCGGCCACGGCGTCTTTTTCCATGACCTTATCGCGTGCAAAAGTGACGGCTTCCTGGGCGCGCCTTTCAATCTCGTTTTGTGACAAGCGGAGCGGCAATCGTTCCCGCGCTTCGGCTACAATGCGTTGAGCTTGGTAGTCGTGCCTTACGTCCAATTCGAGGGCGAGTGTTTTCATTAAGTCACGGTCGAAATTCTTGCTGCGGCGATTTTTTCGAGCGGCAACTTGTCTCACTCTGGCATTGTCTGAAACCGTTTTCCCTTCGCTCGCCATACGTTCTCTTATCTTTTTTTCTTCGGTCAAAACTTCTTGGCGGCGGGGGCTACTGTCCTGCAAATACTCGGCAGTGAAACCCTTGATCTCGGGTGCGCCGGTACTTGGATCAACTCGAATTTCATAACCACGTGCTTGCAGATTGTCGGCGAGATTGGCGCGGTAAATCGCGGTCATAAGTTTCTGGCTGTTGAACAACTCGCCCGACTCGACGGAGCGCACTTTTCCGTCCTCGGTTTGGGTCATGTTGGCGATCACAACGTGCGTGTGAAGCTGCGGCGCGGCGTAGCCATGCTTGTGATCAGGGCGCGAAGATGTGTGCTCAAATAGGGCGGCTATCATCTTGCCGGTAGTGATGGCTGGCTTGTCGCCGCCGCCACGCGCTTGCACATATTTTTCGAACTCTTTCAGAGTCTCTTGGACGCTCTCGCGGTGGGCTTCTCGGACGCGTTCGTCGTCGCCGACAAGCGCCGCTAAGGAAACGGATTTAGGGGCGCTGAAGGTCGCATCCCAACCGGCGCGATGGGTGCTGGTAATCTTCTTCTTACCGTCCTCGTCAACTACCTCACGGGCTGACACTACGCGGATAAGTTGCTCGCCAGTATGAGGATCTTGACCCGCAACTAAGCGCTCGTATTGCTCGCTGGATACCTCGCCTTTCAGATTCCATTCTTCGGCCAGGGTGCCGCACCACTGGCCCTTAACTTCGCCGGATTGGCTGTAGTAATTTTCCTTTTTATTCGTGAACTTCTCCTTGTAGTATTCCATTGCATGGCCTACCGAAATTGGATTGCTCAACGTCAACATAAATTCAAACTCCTGAGGTCATAAGCGCGCTCGTTTGCATCACTGTTTTGGTTGACTTTTTGTCTCTTAATCGCGATTCGTTTGCGGTGCTAAACCGTGATCGGATTTCTCAAGAGACAGTTCCTTTTTGTCACCCTCGGGCGGGTGGATTTGGTTTTCCGTTATTCGTTTTTTCGTGACGCGAGGGTGGGAATCAGAGGGGCAAAACTAAACTCTCGCGTGGTCTCGATCGGAGTTAGTTCCGAAAGATCAGAACTCCGATTTTTCGTGATCGAGCGCCGGAATGTTGGTCCAAGTTGGACCATTGGCGCTCGTTTGATTCAAAAAACGTCGATGCGGCTGTTTTAGCCGCCGTTTTGTAGTAACAAAAGATATGCCAGAGTTTTGACTGGTTTCTTGGAACTTCAACGAACCTCTAGGAGCTTCAACACTTGGCAGTCAAAGGGCGTTTTTGGACCAGCGACGGACCAGCGACGGAACGGGGGAAAAACGGTCGGAAGTTTTTCGCTTCGCCAAGATCCTGTCGTTTTTTCCGTCAAAGGGGCGCGTGAAACACGCGACAATTAGGGTTTTTCCCCCTAGCGACTACTTCAGTCGGCTGGGTGCCTGACCAGCACACCCGCCGGGCCAAAGCGAAGCGGAGGACTCGGAGCGCAGCGGAGAGTTGTGCGGGCGGGCTGCCGACGGAGAATGGAGCGCAGGGGGAAGCCTTAGTCTTGATCGATACAAAATGTCGCAGTGGGTTTTCTGAGGTACTGATGCTTTGTGTAACAGTAACCGGCTTGTGGGTATCAGAAGCAATCTCAAATTATCGTCTTGTTTGCCAGGAGTGCGCAGAGGATTGGTCGCTTGTTGCTGGTTGGTCTTTGGTCCAATGAACGACTTAAATGCGAATTTTAAAAAATTAAAAAAGGTCGTAACTTCTGAACCTATTGAAACAAAAGAGGTAACGAAATTTTTCGTTAACCGAAAAATCAAAGAATTAAAGCCTAAGTAATTGACGTGCAAAGAGATAAACGAAAAATTAAATCGTAACTTTTCGTTTAAATGTACAAGCGCAAGCAATACAAGAAGTTACAGACAAAAAACGAGTAGTTTTTTAAACGTAACTTCGCTGCGTAACCACGGCAGCCCCAAAGCGGGGGTGTCGTGTCTAATTCATCAGGTGCGCAGCACCTTTTGATTTTTTTGTGTGGCGTCGAGTTCTTATGTGGAATGAATGTGAGCTACGGTATGGTGTTTCTGAGCCGCGCGGCGAATGAGCGGGACGAACAATTGGCAGCGGTTTTTCATCGCAGGTCTGGATGCTAGAGCTAACATTGCCATTCGGGAAGAAGGCATGAAACCGATTTTCGCAATTCTCATCGCACTTGTGATCTGCGGAACAGCGGCTGCGCTAGAGGGAGTGTGTGCGGGCAAAAGCGTGAGGTCATTTTTCGCGACTCTGCGGTTTCCGCGTTACTCTGCGCCTCTGTGGGTGTGGACAATTATAGGGGGGATTTATTACCTGATTTTCTTCTTCATCACCTATCGATTGTTTCGGTTTAGTAGCTATCCTTTTTGGTGGTATGTGGCGCTCGGTTTATGTGTGTTTATGATGGTCGTTAACGGGCTTAGTAACTACGTGATTTTTCGCGCGCGTAACCTATACCATAGCTTTGTTATTGGTGCGATATTTCCAGTCATGGACGTTACCCTTTTTGTGCTGCTTATATCTTTAGATCGGAGTGCTGCGCTGGCAATGATTCCATATCTACTCTATCGAGTTTATGCGGTGTTTTGGGGTTACGCTTTATGGAGGTTAAATCGGGACGAAAATCAAATTAGAAGGTGACGGATTAGGCGAGATTTGAGGGGCAACTGCGCCACCGGCGCAGTTGCTTTCAGGCCCAAAAAAAGCGCCAGCCGAGTGCTATGGCCTCGGCTGGCGCGGGTCGTTCTCAGGGGGTTGTTATGCTGTAACGGGATCGCTTTCGGAACGTCCGGCGCGGATGATTTGATCGGCAGCGCGAAAGATTTTTTGAGCGCTCTTTTCGGGGATCGCTTCCGCGTCAAAACCGTTCCCTCGGCCCACCCAATTTTGAATATACCCTCTGCAAAACTCTGCCCCCTCAAGCCCCAAAGATTCACAACAAAGAAGCGCCACGGATTCCGCTTCGACCTCGCGTAGACTGCGTGGCGTGGTATCAGCGTCGGCGAACTCTGCCTCTGTTGTGTGGCCTAAGATCACGTGACCGAGCTCGTGAAAAAGTGTCTTGTATGGGAGTTGCGCAAGGGGGTTAATTGCTACCTGTCGCTTGCGCGCAAAGCCCTGAACATTTCCGTCCGTGTGGTCGAATGGAATGCGCTCAATACTCAGCGCGCTAAGTGCTCTTTCTGCGTCCCACTCCGCGATCGTAATCGGTTCAATTTCTTGCCCGTCAGTCTGCCCCAAAACGAACCAGCGCGCCTTGTAAACAAAGCTGGTATAGGTGTGTTCTTCGTCTGAATCTTCCTCGCGGCGCTTGCAACTGATCGGCATGCACAACGTGAGCGCCCGTTCGCCCCGTTTAACGAAACGGCCTAAGTCTTTCCACTTCGGAAAAGTGTTAATTGGGCCGGGCTGTAATCCGCGCATCTGACATTGCACAAGCGCGAGAATTTGATTCCCCGTCGAGTAGGCATGAAAGGCTCTATAAGCTTTCATGATCAGACCTGGCTTAGTTACCGCTTCAATGAGTAGGGCGGACCACTTCGGGATTGCGGGTGATTGATTCTCCATTTTCGCATGCTCCTTTTCGGGTGACTTGTTCGAGCGACCTTCGCCCTTGCAGTCAGTCCCGAAAACTGGCGCATGTAACGCAGGGGAGTTGTAACGGATGGGGTATCGTTTACGATGGAGCGCAGAGGTGGAGGATCGATTTGTCTGGAGTCCTGCTGCCGTTTTGGCGAGTTAGTGCTTCCAAAATCTGCAACCAAAGTTGCACCTTAAAAAAACCGCCTGATTTACGAGCGTTTTGCAAAAGTTTTTTTGACGCATCTATTGCAATCGCTTCAATAAGAAGTTTACTCTCACGCCGCTCAGTTTCTCGCCCGCCTCCCAAGGGCATTTCGCTGAACACACCCATACCTGGCCGCTGGTGCTGGTGCAACGTGGCGGCAGAGATGTTTGCAGTTTTGGGCCGAACGGAACCTAGAACACTGAGAGCACTTGCAAGAGACTCAAAGTGAGTTCAGTGAGTAAGGTTTCCGATTCAATCGTGCTTTCCGTTCCGTTGCCAGTCGCGTCGGTGGCGATGTCGCCCGGCTCAGTAGCTGTCGCTGATGCTGGCGGTGGTGGCGGTGGCGGTGCCACTCCCCAAGTCGTGATTTCTCCAGCCCGCGCCGAGAAGGACAGCACGACGAGCAACGTCACTGCTGCGCAGAGTTTTTGTAAGTGTTTCATGAGTGTTCTCCTGAAGTAGGTGGATGGTTTGTAAGGAATAGCGAGAGGCCATCCCGCACAAGCCGTCCTCGGTCAGATCCTGAGGATGAAATCTTAGCATCGCGGTTTTTTATTCCTCGTTAGAATGGAGTTAATTAGGCGAAAGGTGTCTCACCAGTGAACCCCACCAAAGACCTTCTTCACCAGATCCTCAATCCCAAACTTTCGCCGAACGAGCGGGCGCGTTTGCGTTGTGAACTGGCGAAACTATTAGAAGAAGCACGCAACTTTGAAGCGGCGCGTGAGGCGATGGGGGAACTGTGGCAGAGAGTCGGCGAAAGACCCAATCTGGAGGGCCTTGATCAACCCACGGCTGCGGACGTGCTGCTAAGAAGCGGAGCGCTCACAGGATACATTGGGAGTACCAAGCAGATCGCCAGCTCGCAGGGAATGGCGAAGGATTTAATTAGTGAGAGTATGGCTGTCTTTGAATCCCTCAACGATGCCAAAAAGGTAGCCGAAGCCAAGACGGAAATTGCAGTGTGCTACGCGCGCGAATGGCAGTTAGACAATGCAAGAGTGATGCTGTCCGAAGCGGTGTCTCAGCTTGACGAGGAAGATGGCGATCTATACCGCCGTGCGCTACTGCGAAGCGCCATTGTAGAGAAGTTAGACAATCGATTGAGTGACGCATTGAAGGGCATGACGAAGGCAGCGCCGCTATTCGAAGGAAGTGCCAATCACACACTGATAGGAAGCTTTCACAATGAATTTGCCAACGTGCTAAGGCGACTCGGTGAAAGCGAGAATTCTACTGAGTACATGGATCGTGCTGTGATCGAATACACCGCCGCGAGTGTTCACTTCGAGCAGGGACATAACACTCGCTATCAGGCTTGTGTTGAAAACAATCTGGCCCTTCTTTATTTGAAGGTTAACAGGGTTGCTAACGCACACGAGCACCTAGATCGCGCTCAAGCCCTTTTCACAACACTTAACGATAATGTCCATCTAGCTCAGGTAGAAGAAACGCGGGCACGTGCGTGGCTCGCGGAAGGTGCCTTCGCGAAGGCTGAGAAGTCGGCTCGGCTGGCAGTAACAATGCTGGCAAGCGGAGACGAACCGTCGCTACTGACAGACACGCTAATCACACATGGAATAACGTTATCCCACCTGAATGAAAACGACGAAGCGAAAGCAGCTTTTGAAAAAGGAGTTCTGGTTTCCGAGCAGGCAGGAGATCTCGAGAGCGCAGGACTGGCGGCAATCGCGCTGATTCAACAGATGGGCCAGCAACTCTCGGACGATGAAGTAAGTATCATTATCGAGCGGGCTAGAGACCTTCTCAAAGATAATCCAAATCCCGCCATACGTGAGCGGCTTTTGGACTGTGCTTTTTACGTACTTTCTTTGGTTCGCACCGTTCATTCCAACTGGACCAATTACTCGTATGATAGATCGGTGCATCGGTATGAAGCTCGACAGATTCGCAAGGCACTCGAAGATGCGGGCGGCGTAATTTCGCAAGCGGCGCGTTTGCTTGGTCTGACTCACCAAAGACTGCACAAGATTCTCAAAAATAGGCACAAACATCTGCGCCACGTTCTGGCCGAAATTATTGCTTCCGGACAAGAGAGTGGTATGGACGCGGATGCGATTTCGGATCTCGATCAGGCAACAGATAAGACCACTCAGCCAATGAGGGTTTTGCACGTCGAAGATAATCCAACAATCGCCGGGTTAATACAGGAAATCTCAGAACATGAAGGATGGGAAGTGGAGCACTGCATAGACGGAACAAGTGCGCTTGCAGCACTCGCCAGCGATACGGATTACGACGTGCTTTTGGTTGACTATGAATTACCTGGGGTGAATGGGCTGGAATTGGTACAGCAAGCGCGCAGCATGGTCCACCGTCAGGATCTTCGAATCATAATGATGTCAGGCACACTAAACGAACTTGAAGCTCGCGAAGCCGGAGCAGACGCCTTTCTGCGGAAGCCGCAAGATATTGGATCAATCGTCGAGAACGTTAATCGTTTGCGAGAATGAGCAAGAAAATTGAGAACGTTGAAAACTCGCAGTGAAAGGTCTGGCCTGTGGGAGGGACGGATCTTTCACCCGAGCGGAGCCATTCGCGATACTGGGCCGCGCAAAATGCCAGTCGCGAATGGCTCTGCGGGGGGCAGCTTTGACGCACTTTTACAAGCTCTCGCGTGGGCGCCGTAATCTCCAAGGGGGTGGGGCAAGCAGGGGAGCCATTCGTGAACGTGGGCAGCACGAACGCGCACGGTCGCGAGTGGCTTTCGGGCAAAAACAATTCTCCCGAGGGGTCGACAGTAACGACAAGGATCTCCTATGGCTGTTGGCCCCGACTAAGTTTGACAAATAGCGGCACTGGAAGACGCGACAAGGCCGCGCATCTTTCAGAACGCAGAGCCACTTGCCTAAGAGGGGGGTTGCAAGTGGCTCTAGCTTGAGGACTCGCCACGGTTGTGAGGGCGTGGCGACAGGGGCCGACGCTTCCCGACCGCCCAGAACCAGGTCGGTCCCCTACTTCTTGACATCCCACCCTGGCTCTCTTGGGGGTCAGAGTGTGGGTTAAGGGGCGTCGTTGTCTTTTAGTGAGGGGACATACGACGCCCTATTTTGTGATTCCCGACATGATGTTAGACGCGGAGCAATGGGAGATCGTTTTAACGGTTTACGCGGGGCATCCGGTCGCCGCCCTGACTCTCGCTTATCAACTCATTGCGATCAAGCAATCTCTCCAGCGCGGGAACAAAGGAATACCGGACGCCGTCGCTGGCTTGGATCTCGCGATTGAAAGTTTGTACCTGCACACTGACTTCCACAAGATGGGCCGCAAGTTCTATCACCAAACGATCGAAGGCAAGCTCAAACCTCAGCAAGAAGAAAAACTCCGTCAGCTTGGAGTGAACGTATGATGCCACGACAACTATCATGTCTATCTGGACCTGAAAGCAGACGCTGTCGGTTTGAGACAGAGGCACTTATTTATCAGAATTCCACAATCCTTCCTATCGCAGGCTAAATAATTCAGATTGCGAATATCTCGGTTTCGATCAAGCAGCCACTGTGGCGACGTTGTGGGATGACGTGCTATTGACAGTGCTAGCGGACCGGTGCTAGCAATTGCACATCGTTCACGAAACGTTCCTCTGGTCTTGCGAACGATTTTGAAGGAGTCTTGTTATGAAGCGAGACATGGATTTGGCGCGTCAGATTCTCTTGGAGATTGAGGGCGTGCCTCATGGAAATGACGTTATATTCCAGCCGGAGATTGAAAATCACTCGGGGGACGAGGTGTCATATCACATAATGCTTTTGGTTCAAGCTGGCTACATTGAAGGCGAAGAAGCGCCTGATGGTTGGCATGCCAGCACGCTCACCTGGCAAGGGCATGAGTTTCTGGACGCGGCCAGGGATGAGTCTCGCTGGAATAAGGCTAAGAAGATAGTAATGGAAAAAGGCGGCGCTATCACATTTGAAATGCTCAAACAATTGCTGCTTGAACTTATGAAAAGCGCGGTCTTAGGTAAATCCGCGTGAGACACCCTCAGCCTGCCGCATAACAAATCCTCGCAGCTGATGGTGCCTAATAGCACGTTTCGCAAGTAGTCTTTGCACTCAGCGTAAATGCTGATCGCGCGCCGCAGCAGGCTAGCTTTACGCGGCTGGTACTTCTTCACTATGTCTGAATATCCCTTTTGTGAATTCTGTGGACTGAACGATTCGCCTCCCGACAAAGAGGAGTTGGTGGCGAAATGGATCGCTCGTGAGTTTCCGGACGCTAAGTGGTCAATCACCAAGTTCTCAACGGGCCGACAATTCACGACGCAGAATCATTTTGGACTCACCACCAGAAAGGTCTGTCGCCGTTGTAACAACCGTTGGATGAGTGATCTGGAATCCAAGGCAAAACAGGTTCTCGCCCCAATGATTCACGGCAATGAGTTGTTGCTTGACCCCAACGATCAACTCACGATCGCAAAGTGGGCCATGAAGTCGACCATCGTGTACGAGATTCATGATGACCGGGAAGAATATTTCTTCAATCGCGATGATTGCCACAGATTATTTGCTTCCGGCTCCATGCCGTTAAATGATACTGCAATTTATCTCGCCTACTTCGACGACCCGACTCCGAGTCAGGTCCGTCTAACCGAAACGCGACGGAAAGGTTTGCCAGCGGCTGACGAGCGGGGGCAATTTCCAGAAATAGAGATCTATTGCGCAACGTTCGCCATCAAGCACTTTGCAATGCAGGTCATTACCTTGCATAGAGCCAAAATTTTTACGGAACCGCTCACTTTTAACATTCCGCCCGAGTGGCAAGATGCCAGTCTATGCATCTGGCCGGTGGCCGCGGATGTGACTTGGCCTCCCCGCCTCGTGCTGAACGACGGTGGCTTTAATCATTTCGCAAAACGCTGGGGGTCGCCGGATGTATACATGTACTCATAATTGTTGCTATCAGGTGGTCTCTTACTTGCGGGGGTGTTCGTAAGTTGATTCGTGCGGCTCAGGTGGAATGAAATCGCGCCGCCGCGTCAACTCAGACGGTGGGCCCTCTACGAGGCATCGAACATGAAAAAATTCCTCGTGACCAATCTCTGGTGGATAACTTTAGCTGTTGCCCTCATACTGCTGATCGCACACACTATTTCCTATACTCCCGTCAAAGTAGATCACATCTCGGTAATTCTGTTGCTTGTAATATTTTTAAGTCCCTTTATATCGGCAATCAAGAAAATCAAGATCGGCGATTTTGAAGCAGAGATTGATCCAACCGAGGTACAAAAAATCCGGGATGAAGTCTCTAAAGTTGTTGATACAGATAAAGCAGAACAATTACCGGAGATTGAGAATACTATTAAAAGTATAAAAGCACTTGTTGAATCTGATCCTGTTCTTGCTCTTGCCAAACTAAGGATGGAATTGGAAAAAATCTTGAATCACATTTATCGTGCTACACATAAGGGAGAGCGACACGACCATTTTATTCCTATTGGCAAACTTGCCCATACGCTGTATAGCAAGGAGCTTATTCCAAAGGATATAGCACGAACCACCCGTGAGGTCGTCTCAATTTGTAATAGGGCAATGCATGGTGAGGATATTAGGCAGAAAGATGCTGAGTCTGTTATAGAGTCTGGCTCCTTTTTGCTTTATGAACTATCGTCATATCTGGATGAATATAAATACAAGCCGACAGAATCTAAAAAAGTTGGTCAAGACGACATTGAGAAGTACAGGAATGCTCACTATAGAATTACAACCTTAGTTCCTCTTGAAAATGATCCCATTAAAAATGTCTACGTCGTGGACCAAGAAGAACTGGATGAGTTTCTTGAAGGGTACAATGAGTATGCTGAATTTATTATCGAAGTTGTCCCAATAAATATCAGTAGCGAGGCCTAACAGCTCATTCAAAACCGAAGCGCGGAATGGGCTTTTACAATTTGTGCGGCAATTCGCGGATAAAACAAGATTGACCACCTAGCCCCTGACCAAGTCACTATGCCAGTCCCACCATTTAACGGAGATACATTCGTAGCGTTCATAGATATTTCCGGCTTTAAACCATGATGAAGGATGGTCAGCGCGCCGTTTTGGCCTTAGATGCTTTTTATCGCAGCGGTTATTCAGTGCTAACTGTTTCGAGGACTGGTCCTACAGATTAGACGGCGGCCCGGCTCTGTAGACCGCTCCTATACAAAAAGGGATTGACATAGATGGCGGAAGAGTGGATTGGATACAGGAGACTTTACGATTCTATCGGATGTTCTTTAGTAGATCGCGAAGAACTCCAAATTTCGTTTGCGTTAGGCAACTTACACATCGAGGTTTATCTAGGTCCTAAACCCAAACGTGGAATTACAGTAAGCCAAAGCGGGAAATACATAGTGCCGGGAGAGGCATCTTTGATGATAACGGCTGAATACAAGAAGGATGCTACAGAATCAAGCTATCCGCGCCACTTTTTCACCGAAATTCTTTGCTCCAAGCTCGTCGAAGTCTCTCAAGAAGTTTCAACGGCATTCCACGCGAAAGACCCAAATGCACATAACGAGTTGCTCCGTTTAGCTGAGCAGGATGCCAACCGCTTTATCGCTGTAACAGATCTCATTGCGGGAACAGTTGGATTACGATTCCACCGACAGTTTGTGCTTGAAGTAATTAACGAGAATTTCTTCGCGTTGCGGAGTGACGATGATTATGCATTTAACCATGCCAGTCCCGGACTGGAAGTTCTCGAAGGAATTGCGCTTAATCCGAAGGGAGCAAAAGTTCTACGTGATTTGCTTCAAGCAATCGGTCAGGCTCCAACTGAAGCTCATGAGTTCGGAGCATCTGCTATGGCTTGGCTTCTTCGAGCATGGTCTGAACGGGATACGATATCTAAGTTTATGGCATTGTTTATCCCGATTGAAATCATATTAGCCGGGCACAGGGGTAACCCAGATAAAGAGAAAGAGAGTCTGGAAAAAGCATCTAGGATTCGTGATCTTCTTAGTTTACATGGTCAAGCAGAAGCTAAGAATCTCCTCGTCTTCTTTAATCAAATTATGGGGCAGCAACGTCCAAGTCTGGCGTCACGTTTTGAAGAAATGGCTGGGGAGGCTCAAATAGATGGCTGGGAAACTGATGTCGTTGCATTCCGGCGCTTCAATTCTATCCGTAATAAGTTATTGCATCGTGGCGAACAACAGGTTCAATTAGTGATCTCGTTAGGTGAAGAGCTACAAGAAGAAACGCGTGAGTTGGAAGATATAGCTGAACGCTACATTAGCTGGTCATTGTTTAGGGATGGTCTGGTGTATCAAAGCCGATGGCGACCTCAAAGAAACAAGAAGAGAGAAGAGCAAATTGAGAGATAAACATGTCGCGTTGCTACCCGAAGATTTTGCGTCGAAGGACGAACCGCAGAGTATATTTTCTTCTATTTCCGCCGGACTTAAATCTGACAGTCCACGTCTGTCACACACGAACTGAGAACGCCTTCACCCACTGAGCCTGCGAGTCTCGAACGATTCGTAAAACTGCTCTTTGGTGATGTCAGTTGCAGCCATTGGAATTAGAGGAGCGAGACTGCGCCATGCGTTTAGCATAAAACACTTTAAAATCTTCTCATCGTCTATTCCGATTGGCTGGCCGTGATGAATGTAGGCAGACCGCAGACTGTAAGCCTTCTTGACGTTGCTGATTATCTCCCGTCTCTGAGTAACGGATACGTTTTGCATAAATGCCATTCGAAGACTGATGTTATCTGTGATCTGCTCATTGCGATCCTTCAGAAAAATAGACTCAAGCGCAACCAGCATATATACCAGTTTATCCGAAACATGTTTTGCCAGAGATGTTCGGGAATAAAGAATTAACGCGTCGAGTACGGAGGACTGAAAATCCGTTAATTCCTCCTTTTGCAAAAGCGTGTGCAATACCGTTAATTCACTAGACCAATCGGTTAAATGCTGGTTAGTGAGATTCCACACTGGCAATGACTTGTGCTTGAATCCGGAGTTATAGTGCGTAATCTGACCATTATCGACCAGTAGATATACATATCGATCTTCATGCTGGCTCCCGAGTGGCGTTGAATAACAAACCTGTCTCGGACTGAGGTTCGTGGGCGAGAAGAACCGAAGCAGACTCACAGTCTTATCGACCTCTTTGAACGCTTTCTCGTAGGCGCTGTCGGGTTCTGCGTAAACCGTGATCGTTGCGGCAGCAAGAGCCTGAATCCGCTTCCGTCGTTTCTCGATCCCAAGGCGGACTCCATGGATTTCTTCGGCTGTCTTCGCATGTTGCAGCCATGATTCCATCCACTCGTCCATCATCTTTTTTGTTACTGCTCGGAAAACGATCGATCCGAACCGAAATGGTGATTCAATGTAGAGGTGCGAAATTGGAATCCATATTTCGTGGGCTTTAATTAACGGCTCACACGTTTCCAGCGCGTATGTGACCATCGGTGGAATGTTCGCACCACGATATTTTTGTTTGCACCAATCAAAGATTAGCTCAATGAGTGTCTTCAAGCTGGCGGCATCACGAGGTCTGATGCTTTTCTTCAGTTTTTCTGCAAGGCGCAATAGATCGGCATAATCCTCCCCAAAGAGGCCGAACATTGGTTTGCCTTCATAAAATGCCCGAGCAATCACGTCGCCATCTGAATCGAACCAACCGGTACTCACTTCGCCGGTGACGGACACTGAGCTGTCAATATGAAGATCTGGATTGGGTGGAGGATTCTCTTTTTGAAACTCTTCAGGGGCTTCGCGAACGCGAGTCACAAGAAGATCAGCCTCACGATCATAGTGTTCTCTGGCGTTCGGATGTATCGATAATTTCAAAGCCCGGTTACTCCTCCTATTACTGACGCTTCACGGTGCTGTCGATTATGCTCTGTAACTTACGTTGAATCGAGTCGAAACACCTTTTTTGTTTGATCCGGCTACTGTTCCGGAGCCCCGCTCACTGTTACTCCGATCACCGTGCCACAATCTACACGCTCGCCGCCTCGCGGCGTCTGATCAATGATTAGTCCAGGTTCAACCGGGAGATCACGCCGATTCGCCAAAACACGGATCTTGAGATTCACATCAAGCAATTTCATTTCCGCTGACTTGTAGTTGAACCCTACAACGACGGGAACCGTTGTTTGTGGAGGTCGTGAGAGTCGTTCACGCCTAACATCTAACGCAAGTAGTGATAGGGCGATTGCTGGCAGCACTATGAAACAGCCGACAGCAATCGCAGTAAGAGTAGCTATGAGCAATCGCTGTTTGCCGCGGATGCAATAGCCGACAAGAAGTCCTAGTATGAATCTCATTGCAAGTCTCCTGTTTGCACACGAATAGACACAAGCAGCACTTTCCGCTACAGGTGTTCGTGGAATGGTTTGTTTACGTGTGTGGGGAAAAGTGTGTCGGTCTTGAATTGAAAGCGACGCTTAACGAGGGTGTCATTGAAGCGTCTCCGGTAGGCTCTTTATATCACCAGCGCACGGATATGCAGTGTCAAGAGTTTAAAATAATGGACCTGAATAATCTTCGGCGTTCGGCCCCGGTTCAGCGTTGATGAAATTGAAGAAGCTGCGGCGGGTATGTGGGTCATGCAAATCGACGCTTGCAAGATGATGGAAGCCGGGGCTTCTCGCCTGCGAGAACACGCGCAGATTAATAATTTCGGTGTTGAACTCTACAGACAATGCGCCGAAGTCCATCTCGTAAACTTCTTTCAGAATTCGTAGTGTCGGATGCGGGAACCGATGCTTATACTTTTCGTTGTACGGCGGCTGAAAGTAGCGAATCAAACTGGCCTCGATCAAGGCGATCTGTACATCCTCAGTCATTAATTGCTCCAGCTTGGCGAAATCCGCTGCAACGTCTCGATCATCTTCCTCTTTTAAAGATTCGTCTGCACCGTCAACCGAAATCATGATTTGCGGCGGTGCGAACTGAGCCATGATTATTAATGCCTCATCATCAGGGGCATCGTTGTTCAAGTCCGCCAAAACTTGCTGGAGCGTCGAGTGACTAAGAAGCCGATCTTTTGCAGACCGGCGACCCTCCGCATAAGACATGCCTACATATGCGACTTCGACATCGCGAATTGAGGGGTCCTCGATATCGTCGCAGATCACGCTCAGCAAATGAGCAGGTAATGAGGCCACATCCTCACCGTTTTTAATCAGCAACAGCTTGTGATGCGGGTACGAACTAATTCGAACCTCATCTGCGTCGGGCTTTCCCTCTAAGCGAAATTCTGTTTCAGTGGCAACTCCACCCCTGACATAGCGAAATTTTCCCGTAGTTCGCTGTTCTCCAACGATAATGGAACCAGGAACGAAGGAAAGGCGAGGACGCTTCACAATGAAATAAATGTGGCAATCTGCCGCTATTTTCGAGTTGTCCGAATCATCGTCGATTCTCCCAATGTCCTTCGGATGTACGATCAAGAGCGCATCAGAGTAAAAGCTTAGTGCCAGTTCGGTGATGTGTTCTCTATTCGCCATTGGGGATACGACTACCTAACGGCCGATAATAGCTGACTTTCAACTGACCTTGCACGTTGGTTCAGGGACCTGAGACCGGTCTGCACGTCCTTGTATTGGGTTAATCCATTTTACTACGCTGGTGCAATTGCTGGCTCTGAGGACGCGCGTACAATACGCGTACATCGAGAAGCCTAAAATAGACCAAACGAGCCTACATCAGCCTAAAGCGCCGCTGACGTAAGCTCGTTGTAGTCAACAAGATCCATTGATTTCAAACCACTTCCGCGATTCGGTAGGCGGCCCTGAAAAGGCCGGCGTCGGCGGTTCGATTCCGTCCCTGGCCACCAATACTTTCAACAACTTAGCGATAGCCAGAAACACTCAGATTTCGTTTATACTTGTGCGCACTGTCATCAAATTTGTGTGCGACAGACGCAAGTAGTGATAGGGCGATTGCCGGCAGCACTATGAAACAGCCGACAGCAATCGCAGTAAGAGTAGCTATGAGCAATCGCTGTTTGCCGCGTATGCAATAACCTACGAGTAGCCCTAGTATGAATCTCATTGTCAGTCTCCTGTTGCACACGAATAGAAACAAGTAGCACTTTCCGCTACTCGCTTTCGTGGAATGGCTGTTTAGGTGTGGGAGAAAAGTGAGTCGGTGTTGAATGGAAAGACGCTTGACGCGCGTCCATTAAGCGTCCAATAACGATACCTTAGAGTACCTTTGACTACCTTACGGTGCTATCCATGCCGCAGGTTTCCTTTGAATTCCTACAAATCGCTTCTCTTTCACGGCGGCGACACGGGTTCGAATCCTCTACGGCCAAAGCTATCAGCATTACAAAGCACTCCTTCCATTCGTTTTCACAAAAAGAGTTAAGAGGAAAATGTTGAAGTAGCGAAAGGGCCGTGGTCTAATCGAATCGATCAGCCCAGCCCGCTCCAATGGAGGCTTTCATGTCTCGAATCATGCTTGGAACTATTTGCGGACTCGTCTACGGCGCCCTCTCTGCCGCTTCAATGATCCCGTTGTCCTTCGCTGACAAGACTGCGGCACTGACGGGCGCATTTCTGAACCGCTTCGCGATTGGTTTTGTCATCGGTGCTGCGCGTCTACCATTGCCGCCTTGGGCGCAAGGTCTTGTTTTCGGGATTTTGCTGAGCCTGCCTGATGCGATAATCACCAAAGCGTACGCTCCAATTCTCATCTTGGGTTCCATTGGTGGTCTAGTGATTGGCGTGATTGTCGGAAAGTGGGCCGCTAGCCAACAATGTGTATCTTCATTCGATAAATCGGCTTAGGCCAGATAGACGTTGCTGTGATCGCTAAGATTCACGACATCAAGGAACTTCTTGCGCGAGGTCGTGTCGAACCTGATGCTGTCTTCCCCGAACTCAGGAGGCTGGCAGCGAGCGACCAATGGCAAACGCGCGAGGTGGCTGCCACGGCGCTGGTCGAGATCGGTAAGCGCCATCCAGCCGCGGTCCTTGATACTGCGCGACGGTGGGCCAGGGACCATGATGCCAATGTCCGGCGTGCCGCAAGTGAGGGGCTGCGTGGCATCGTGAAGGTAGATCCACAAGCCGTCAGGCCTGTGCTTGAAACGCTTCGGACCGACCCTGAACTGTATGTCAAGAAGTCCGTGGCCAATGTGCTTCGCAACGCTAGTGGCAAGCACCCAGAGCTCGTTCTTAGCATCTGTCGGCACTGGTCGCGTTCGAGTAATCCGCACACTGGATGGATCGTGAGGGAGGGTTTGCGAAAGCTCAAGAGCTCACGTCCCCGCGACGTTGCTGCGATCTTAGAGACACTCGACAAGAGTTACTGACTGTCGGTGCGAGCTATTCTGCTAGTGATCCAAGCAAGGCAAAGTTTGTCGTCGCGCGAACAATACGCGAACATCGAACTTCTCACATTTCGCTTTTTGGCGTCGCTCGTTAAAAGGACCGTCGTTACCCAATTAAAACCTCAATTAGCCCATTTGCCTGTTCTCGATGGTAGTTACAAGCTGCCAAGTGTACAGCGCGCACGGCCGTTTGAAATGGTCGAAGTCCGTAGGATACGGGGCGCGACGCTTCACAACTGCCCTTAGTCTACTTACGAACTCCGTCTCTGTGGCTGCTCGAAGCGAACACCAAGCGCGTTGACCATTTTGGCCATAATGGCTAAATGCCCTCGTGAAGAATCATGACACAGCCGAGAAGGTATCTACGCCGCAAAGGCAACGTAATCGCTTCGAGCTTTTCAGGTTGGGAGCAGATGAGTAGGCCAATACGAGCTCAGTCGACCAGAGATTCGAGATATGAAGAGGCGCGCACGGCGCGGGCGTAATTGCGAACGTCTGAGACTCGAGTCGAGAGCTGGTCACCGACCTTTACGTCACGAGAGACCTGAACCTTTGCGGAGTGAACATCCACCGAGACGATCCAGTAGCTGTCGTAATAGAAGGATTTGGGGTCGACTTGGACCAGCGGCATCTCGCTTCTAAGTCCGTCGGCACTGCCGCGGTCAATGGTGGCAATACTCTTTTCATCGACTCTTTCCAGCTTCACCACTGTGGCGGTAATCGGCGCCGGAAGAAGATTCGCTAAAAACTCATTCGGCAATGGCGGGCGACCTTGGACCGGTTTGTTTTCGTCTCCTTCTCGCAAGAAAAAGTAACCATACAAAGCGCGGTAACCGTCTACAGCGCGCGGTTCGAAACCCAGATTGATAGCATCGATGAAGCTCGCGAATTCTGTGCTATCGATCAAGTAGATTCGATCTTCCCACTTAATTACTTGCAGTTGATATGGGCCCGGGGTGAAAGGCTCATCGGTATCAAGGTACCTTTTTCGCTCCTTTGCTTTTGTGAAATCGTGGCGTTTCTTCTCGCCGTTTTCGCGACGATAGAGTTTCTTTATCGTAATTTCGCAAAGACCATTCTTGCAGAAGTAAGGACCTGCGGCGGTCGTAACGGCAGTGCAATCGCTGGATTCTTTGATAAACGTGCCGTCGTGTTTTAGTGTAAGGCGTGCTCCTACGTATTCAATTCGAAAGACATAAGAACCAACGAGTTCTGTTGATTGTTGAGCCAGAGCGGGGACAGCTACGCCGGTTATTAATATTAGGAGCGAGATTAGTTTACGAGCAGTGAGCATGGTCGCTAGTTGGGATAATACTAGCGCGTTGGACTCGTCGTTTCCAGAAATTTCTAAGAAGTTCGGTGAAATCGCACTGTCGATATCGCAGAGTCTCGTCCGACTATACGTTAGGGGAGTGGAGCTAATCAGTCGCAGTGATTGTAGGCATTACCTGTAGGAGAACTTCACGCGCACCGGGACATTCGAAGAAGTTTGAGTAAACTTCTTTAAGGAACGTAGGCCTCACGGAAACAGTTGCGGCTTGACTCTTTCCGACGGACAATGGAGTTCGGTGGTTTTTGAATTAGACGCGGAGGATGTATTTCTATGGCCCAGTTTAGCGTGCGATTACTCGTGGCAGTGCTCGCGTTTGGTTTAGGCTTAATGGCTCAATCAGCTCGACGCCGCGTTGAACAATCACTATCTTCCAATCCCGTGATAGAAGCGCAAAGGTTACCTTCCGAGAATTTTGTAGGCACTGGGATGATAGACATGTTCATGGAAAATTACCGTCGTGAATCGGACGGTGCTTACTTACGATTTGGATGTTACGTTCGCTCTTCTGAAGCGGCCGCGCTCGTCCTGGTGCGAAACGCGAACCCGGAAGGCGTGATTCAGAAAACGGATGTTCTCGATATTAACGGCGGGAAAGTTGGAGAACGGGTCATGTCGGGTGGGCTTACCAGAGCGACCATTCCTGGAATGAGGGCCGGCGAGTATTCTCCATTGAGGCATCTTCCGTCGCCGACGCAATAGCTTTTAAAAACTCTAAGGTCTGGATTGGCGAAGGGTGTTGGGACTTTAGTTCGCTTGATTAGAACACCGAAAGGTTGTGGCTCCGTTGGTCGAGTTGAATCCTCATGAGGAGATGTTTGTCAGGAGCTTCGTTGTTGCCAACAAGAGGGCCAGATACCTTTCGTTGTTAAACTCAGAACGAGGTCGCGAGAAAATCCTTGCTGGCTTCCACCATTGTCGAGATTTAGATTCTCATTACGCTCAGCGCATCCCACACAATCAGCAATCAGCACAGTCAATAGAAGCGCTGCTAAAGAGTAAAGGCGCACCGAAGACGTGCTATGTAATGTCGGAGGACATGACTCTCGATGGTCGGGAAATGGAGCTCAATGCAGCTCTATCGAAAATAGTGGGAATGGATGCCGGCGCCCTTGTGTCCTGCATCGCTGGCAAGTTGGCCTATTTCGAAATGGAAGGGCTCAGCGAAAGATATCTTCTAATTAAGTAAGTAGGAAGTGACCGCGCCGCAGAACAAACGCAGCGTTGGATGACTACGCTTTGAGCAGCAGAGCATTGACGCATTCCTGGGCTTGTCTGAGTGGTGTGGTTTTACTCGGAATTCATCAACCACAGAGACACAGAGGACCCAGAGGTTGCACGTTTGTCAGTAGGGACAGATGAAGTTCATCTTCGTTATCACTGTGATTGGACTTTTAGCTGGCAGTACGCCGAGCCAGGAACCACGTCCAGTTGACGGTGGTCCAAGATGGTCAGAGCACGGTAACGTGCGCTGGCGTGATGAACGCTTACGGCTCGACAATTTAGCATCGCAATTTCGGAAATCACGTAATCGAATAATTTACTTCCTGGTCTATGCGGGCATTGGTTCGTGCAAGGATGAAGCTAAATTGCGGGCTTTGCGCGCGAAGAGGTATCTGGTCCAACATCATTCCATTCCGCCCAGGAGTATTCGTTGGAGGGATGGTGGTTTTCGTCCGGAGCTTTCGTTCGAAATCTGGTTACTTCGTCAAGACCAACCGTTGCCCGAACCATCCACCTTTATGACACTCGATCCTACTGCTATTAAGTCGCAGCGCAACTGTATCTGATCAAATGACCATCTCGTCAAAAGATGCTCCGACATTCTGAAGACGAGAGATCATCGCGTGCTTGTCAGACTCATCGCACTGAAAGATCACATGGAACGCTACGGCTGGACGATCCCACACTTCCGAATCTTCAACCGGTTGGCTCCATTCTCTGCCGCTCTCCTCAAGTAAATTTATTAAACTCTCAAGTTGATCTTGAGACTCCGCCACCAGGAGATTTTTAGCGTCGGTGATAACAAACACATAAACGTCTCCCGGCATCCATTCAAGGTCTGAGATGCATTCACTGAAGGCATTCCAGTTTTCACCAAAGTAGTACGGGAACTGTAAAGCAGCAGCAAACTCATCATACAGAGATGATACCTTTGCCATCTTTTTGCCCCGCAAAAGCCGAACAACTACCCGGAGCGAACTATGCTTTGTCAGTGACCAGGCAAAGTCGGTGATCTCGGAGATGCTTGCTCCGATGACGTGCAAGTAAGGCGCTTCGGCTAAATAGAAACGTTCGTTCGTCATGGCTATTCTATTTTTACAAAACTCGTGTAAGTGATCATTAGTATAGTAGGCGCTGCCATCAGAACCTCTAACGATCCGCTCTGTCCCTCTGTTGACGCCTTGCTGGTACGGACGCACGTCGTATTCACGGTATGTTATTGGTCTACCGCTGCCGTCAGTTCTCGGAAGGACTTGTCCGCCTCCTCGGCCGTCGTTCTGAAAAGCTCTACCGCCTTTATATCCCGGTGGAGAGCTACCGTTTCAATTCTTAATGTAATTTAGAATTCTTCTGGCGTACGACGGTACATTCCTGCCTAACTCGCGAACTCCTCCAAGCCCGAGCGTGGTAATCGTACTGGGCCCTAAGGCACAGAACGACAAAAAATTTTTTGGACGATGTAGAATTCCGGTCTCGCCGTTCGTCGTGATAGTGAAGGCGGGCAATTTAGCCTGGCTCAATAACATTAAAATTTAGGAGAAAACATGCCGCAATATCTCGTTTCTGGTTATCTTCCCGACAACTTCGACCCGTCCACACAAGACGAAGCGATGGTGGAAGAGATTCACGCGCTCAATCGCGAAATGATCGCTGCTGGTGTCAGGAAGTTCGCCGGCGGCCTGGGCCCGACTCACACGTTGCGGCCGCAACCCAACGGTGAACTGCTCCTCACTGACGGACCCTACCTGGAGACCAAGGAGCACGTGGGCGGTATCTGGATACTCGAATGCGCTAACCTGGACGAGGTGTTCGCATGGGCGCGCAAGGGCGCTAAAGCGTGTCGTTTTCCGGTCGAGGTGCGAGAGATTTTCTTCGTGCCAGCCCCTGAAGAAAACTGAAACCTAAACAAATACGAGTCAGCGGTGGCGACAGTCCACTGCACCGCTGAGGGACAGTCTTGCATGAAAGACTGATCCCTTGGGAGGGGAAAACTATGCGTGAAAACAAGATAAGGACAACCGTAATCAAGAGCTTCGCACTGCTTGTTGTATTCGGCATTGCGCATCAGGCGATGGCGCAGGATGCCAAAACACCTGATTCGAAGATGGCCGCGATCGACCAATACCTCATGGCAGATCGGGATGCAGAGATCGCCCTGGCGCGAACCGCCGCGCCAGAGTCCATCTCCCGCGATGCAGAGGTGCTGATCCTCGGACGTCATGGTTTCGAAACAGCAGCCAAAGGTAAAAACGGTTTCGTGTGTATTGTTGGTCGTTCTTGGACGTCTGCCGCGGATGAAGACTACGGGGATCCGAAAGTGCGGGTTCCCATTTGTGTCAATGCCGCAGCCGCTCGTACCTACCTTCTTCGCATCAGAAAAATTGCCGACCTGGCCCTAGCGGGACAAACGCTAGCCCAGGTGAACGAAATCACGGTCGCCGCTCTCGCAAGGAAAGAGCTGCCGGCGATGGAACCAGGCGCGATGTGCTACATGATGGGGAAGCAAGGATACGGTGGCGCCAGCGCACCACACTGGCCTCCCCACCTCATGTTCTTCTATTCCGACATTGACCCTGCTATCTGGGGAGCCAACATGCCGGGTTCTCCTATCGTTGGGATTACTGACCCGCTGCAGCACCTGACGCAGTTCGTCATTCCAACGCAACGGTGGTCAGACGGCACCGAGTATCTTCCTTCATCGACTCACGTTCATCAGTAGTCTGTTCGCCTGACGACGATTAAGATGTCGTCAGGCGAACATGAGCGATGTCAACAGGACGATAGAGGCGGTCTGGAAGATCGAGTCTACACGGCTCATCGCTGCGATTGCGCGCGTCACCCACGATATCGGCATTGCCGAGGAGCTCGCTCAGGACGCGCTAATCGTGGCCCTTGAGCGGTGGCCCGCAGAAGGTATCCCCGACAATCCCGCTGCATGGCTGATGACGGCGGCAAAGCGACGTGCGATCGATAGTCTGCGCCGTGGGCAGATGCTTGTACAAAAGCACGAAGAGATTGCTCGGGAGCTTGAAGTGCAACAGCAGCGGCTCGGAGAGGCCATGGACCAGGCACTGGGCCAAGTGATCGACGACGACGTGCTGCGGCTGATCTTTACCGCGTGCCATCCGGTGCTGGCAGTGGAAGGACGCGTCGCGCTCACGTTGCGTTTGATCGGCGGTCTCACTACAGCAGAGATTGCCCGGGCCTTTCTTGTACCTGAGAAAACAATAGGACAGCGAATCTTTCGCGCTAAGAAGACTCTCTCGGAAGCTCATGTGCCTTTTGAGTCGCCGCGCGGAGACGAGTTGCGCAGCAGGGTGACGTCAGTACTTTCCGTGGTCTACCTGATCTTTAACGAAGGGTATACCGCGACCTCAGGTGAGGAGTGGATGCGGGCGGCACTCTGCGACGAGGCGCTGCGGCTCGGACGCATGCTGGTCCAATTTCTCCCCGGCGAGTCTGAAGCTCACGCACTCCTGGCGCTGATGGAGCTCAACGCGTCGCGCACAGCAGCGCGCCGTGGAAGCAACGGCGAGGCGGTCCTGCTGCCAAATCAGGATCGCTCTTTGTGGGACGACGCGCAGATTCAGCGAGGGATGTCCGCGCTCGACGACGCGCAACGGCTCGGTGGCGGCGCTGGATACTATGCTTTGCAGGCAGCGATTGTTGCGTGTCACATGCGAGCTCGCAAAGCTGAAGAGACTGACTGGGAACGAATCGTTCTGCTCTACGACACTCTGATGCAAACCACGCCTTCTCCCATCGTCGCGCTGAATCGAGCGGTCGCTGTGGGTATGGCCCACGGCCCCACCGCGGGGCTTGACGCACTCGATGCCATAGCTCCGGCACTGGTCGACTATCATCTGCTTCACAGTGTTCGCGGAGACCTGCTGATGAAAATGGGCAACTTCCCCGAGGCGCGTGCAGAAATCCAACGCGCGATCGCGTTGACGAAAAACCTGCGCGAACAGGAACTGCTGACGGAAAAGTTGAAGCAGATCGAGAACGCATCCTGATGATCTCAGGTAACAGAACCGAGCCTGTTCACTTGGATTTTTAAACCCAGCAATTCTCAGAAAACTTTCATAAGTCTCTCAGGACTTTTCACCTGCCACTGCCTTACTGTCCACAGCTTCGATCTTTCAAGTAAGGAGCAGTATGTCTTTAAACAGAATCAAGTTTGTCGTGATCTTCATCTTACTGGCGGGGAGCGTCGTTGTTGTTCTGAGCCAGAGAAAGGCCCATGTAAACACTTCGCGTTTCACACCGGTGATTCCACGCGTTTGGGACGACGCGGAGATGGCCGCATTGCAACTTCCATTAGTTGACGCCAACGCCTCACCGAAACAAATCGCTTCGGACTATTACTACTGGTCTGCAGCTTCACCGCTCTATCGCTGACCTGATGCGCTATGCGGCTTTGAATCAGGGAGCGGACAATCTCGCGAGCTATAGCGGATTCCTTCCCGGCACTAGAGACTTTCGCACGTTGCCCGATCCAGCGAAGCTGCTACGCAATAGCGATGAGCAACTGTATGCACTATCGCTTTATATCTACTCGCTCAAACCACCGCCGAATCCGAACAAGCCGGATCGATTAGTGGCACGAGGTCAGAAAATATTCGAGCGGGAAGGATGCGCTAGTTGTCATACACCGCCGCTTTACACAAGCAACGCGCTCGTAGCTGTCGATGAGTTTGAAGTACCTCGAGAGCATCGACAAATGTATGACATTCTTTGGTCTTCGGTAGGAACCGATGCGCGACTCGCTACCCAAACACGTCGCGGCACCGGCTATTACAAAGTTCCGTCACTGAAAGGTGTGTGGTATCGCGGACCGTTTGAGCACAATGGATCAGTAGCGACCCTCGAAGACTGGTTCGATCCACATCGTCTACAAGCTGATTATGTTCCAACAGGATTCAAAGGCGCGGGTGTTACGGCTCGCGCGGTGAAAGGACACCGGTTCGGTCTTGGTCTCTCGCCATCTGACCGGGAGGCGCTGATTTTATTTCTCAAGTCGTTGTGATGTTCTCTGATTATCGACCACTTCAAAACGTAAGGGTTCGATTTTGAATCGATAAGAAGGAGATCATCATGAAGCGTTTTATTACTGTCAAGAGTTTGATTCTCGCTCTTTTGCTGGCAATCATTCCGGTAAGTGCAACCGAGCGTCCATATGCATCGAGTGGAAATGGCGTCGCAAGCTTCATCACAGACGGCGCCGGCAATGTCGTCGGTGCGAATCTGATGTTATCGGGTAACGGGACTCACCTTGGATCGTTTAGTGGTACTGGCAAGATCGATTTTGTGCCTGACCCTAACGACCCGAACATCGTGATCGTGCCCGGCGAGATTACTTATGTAGCCTCGAACGGCGATCGGCTGCCGACAGTTATCGAGAACGGCCGGATGGACCTTCGCACTGGCATCGCGACCGGAGACATGGTTTTCCAAAACGGCACTGGACGTTTCGAAGGCGTAAGTGGAAAAGCTGCAATCGTAGTCGAGCAGAACTTCATCACCGGCGCTTACACGTTCACCATGGTTGGAAACATCAATTACTAACTCAGCCTGGACCACACACTGTTTTTTCAAGTAGGGCTGGTGGCAACGCCAGCCCTTTCATTCATTCACCGACAAATTTCTACAACCTAAATGCAATAAAAACAATCTCAACACAAAATCGACACCAGTCATCGTTTAAACTCGGCTCCATACAAAATTCGTTTGGGCAATACTTCCCCAGCCAGGCGATTCCCCAAAAGCTTGATTGCCGATTAGCGTTCGTATGACCTCAGTGCGGCGTGGTCATCCCGTTACGAAAGTGACACTGGTCAGAGTGTCGAATTTTTCGAATTCGGCGACGGATACGTTTGTCAGCAGTAGCTCCGTCGGGTAATCAGGATCGCTGTCGATAGCAAGCAAGTTTGTGGAACTGGACCATCAGCTCGTTGCCCGGGTTGAGGTTCTCGGACGCTGCTGTGAAAGGACGAGGAGTGCCGATCTGCTTAAATTTGGAGCCTGAGGTCAGGCTCCCAGGAGGATGAGGGGAAATGACATGAACATCAAGTTTAGAAAAGTCTCGATGCCACTGCTATGCGCCGGAATTTTGGCGTTTGCGGCAGCAGTGGCCCAAGCCGATCCAGTGACGTTTAGTACGACTGGAGTCTTCAGTATCAGTGGTACGAACGTTGTTAACTTCTCGAGTGTCAATGGTACGACGACGATCACTTTTAATGGCACCACCAATCCGGTAAACACGCCGGCTGGTGCCAGCTTTGGTGATATCGTTGTTACTACAACCGTACCTGCAAATCTCCAGGGCCCGGCAATAGCCGGAAATTTCACGTTGAATATTTTTCAGGTTTCGCCAGCCGGAACGGGTAGTCTCGTTGGCACCCTTGCCGGATCACTCGGCTTTAACACAGGCATAGCGACACTGAGCTTTTCAACAACGTCAATAGTCATCAATGGCTTCACTTACACCGTCAATCCTACGTATACGATTGCGTTACCGGTGACCGGTGTTGGTGGAGGAGCAGGAACAGGTACA
>Ga0208338_1000095_pt1 | contig 26536 bp, 24 predicted proteins | sample ForSoiNitrogNN91_FD_187858 | JGI IMG/M metagenome (GOLD analysis project Ga0208338, IMG submission 187858) | Forest soil microbial communities from Browns Valley, California, USA, that are Nitrogen fertilized - NN91 (SPAdes) | ecosystem: Environmental > Terrestrial > Soil > Temperate forest ...
TTACCGGTGACCGGTGTTGGTGGAGGAGCAGGAACAGGTACAACAACTATTCAAGGGACTGTGACAGGTAGTGCGGGCGCTGTTCCGGAACCAGCTAGTATGTTTCTTCTCGGTACAGGATTGTTAGGTATTACGGGCGTCGTGCGGCGCCGGCTTAAGAAGAAATGAATTTACCTGCCGCCGCTAGCAAAGGGGCCGCTCCGTGCGGCCCTTTTTGCTTGATCGCAGTATGACCGTTCGCATAAGCTCCTCACCCGTCCTTGATATGAGAATTTCGAGAGAAATCAGATGAAGTGCGTGTGGACCTCACTTGCGATCGCGATTCTCAGCAGCGTCGCGATGGGCCAGCAAATCAACCTTGATGGCAGACTCATCTCTGACGACGGAAAGCCTCTGCCGAACATACGAGTCAGCATCGCGCGCGAGCAGTCGGCACCTACTGATAAGAACGGGAAATTTAGTGTTCGCTTACCTGCGAAATTGAAAGAAGGCGAGCGGGTAGTCATCACTCTCGACAATCCGCATTTAGTAATAAACAACCCGCTTGACGGAGATTGGACCATCCCACCGACCGTACCCAAAACTCTTGACGTAATCGTCGCTGGATGGGGCTCAAAAGCGATCTGGACCGATGCTCGAATTGAAAAGGAGCTGAAGCAGAAGTCCGATCACGAGGATCTATTCAGCAAGTATGGCTCAGCGCCTGACGTAACCAAAGCAGCCTTTGAAAAGTGGGCCGCGGCTCAGAGCGCTGTGGGAAATACACTTCGAGAACAAAGCACGCGTGCTGAAGGACCAGAAGCAGTGCGATTGTTGGGCGAAGCTGCTTTGGCGTATCGACGCACGCTTTTGATTTTAACTCGCGACTCAATGCCACAAGACTGGGCGACGACTCAGCATAGTTTGGGATACGTGCTCCAGGAGCAGGGCGTCAGGGCCAACCCACGAGAAGCCATCCGGTTAATCAGCGAAGGAATCGCGGCTTATCGTGAAGCGCTGTCGGTTCGAACTCGCGAGCAATTGCCGCTTCAGTGGGCCATGACGCAAAACGATCTGGGGAATGCGTTACAGGCTCAAGGCGTGCGTTCTGAGGGAGTGGAGGCGCGGCGATTGTTAGCGGAAGCAACCGACGCCTACGCCCGGGCGCTACTGGTCTTCACGCGCGAGTTCGTACCGCAGGAATGGGCCAAGACTCAGCACAATCTCGGCAGTGCGCTCCAGGAACAGGGCACAAGAACTGAAGGATCAGAAGGACAGAAACTGTTGAGCGAAGCCGTAGCGGCTTATCGCCAGGCGCTGTTAGTCAGGACTCGCGCGCAGATGCCACGGCAATGGGCCATCACGCAAAACAGTTTGGGGAATGCGCTCCAGGCGCAAGGCACGAAGGCTGAGGTGCCAGAGTCTGGGCGATTCTTCGACGAAGCATTGGTCGCGTATCGCGATGCCCTACTCGTTTTCACTCGTGACGAAACGCCGGCGCTGTGGGCCATGACGAAGCACAACGTTGGCAGTGCGCTCCAAGAAGAAGGGTTGTTCGGTGAAGCAGTGACGGCTTACCGCGAAGCGCTGCTGGTTTGGACGCGCGCGCAACGGCCACAGCAGTGGGCTATGGCTCAGAACAATCTGGCGCGCGCTTATTACAACCTGAAGGAGTGGACCAGCGCCACTGAGTACTACGAGAATGTGCTTGCAGTTTACCCTGAGTTTCGCCCGGCGTATGAGCGAGCCAGATTCCTCGAGCATGAAGTACTCTTTAATTACCAACGTGCGTTCAAATTAAATGAGTCGTGGCTACAACGGAATCCTGATGATGTCCTTGCCGCGGCCCACTTCGCGGAGAATCATTTCACGACTGGCAATTTCAACGAGTGTGCGCGACGCATATCGTCAGTGTCCGATGCGAAGTTCTCGATACCTTTGCGCACAGTGGAAATCGCCAACTTGATCGCGCTGAATCGATCCGCCGAAGTTCCGGAGAAAATAAAAAACCTCATCGCGGCGCTGGAGAGTCAGAAAGCAGATTTCAAAGTCGAATGGAGTTTCGCAGGAACCAAACACTTCATTAGCCAAAACGAACAATTCGCCGCGAAGCGAGTTTGGCTCATGCAGTTAATCGCGGCCATGGACCGCGCCGCCCGCGATCCGATCGTTGTACAACTGAAGATCGTTTCAGACACATTTGAGACCAGGTAAATGCAACACCGGCCATCCCCAACACAAATGGTCACCGTTCTGCTGCTCCTGCTCTTTGTCAGCGGACTCCTGGCAAATCCAACCAAGGGACAACGACCAGAAGATGATCAGTTATTCCAACTGGTCAACCAGATTCGAATACTTCAGAAAGATAAACAAGAGAAGCGCGCGATACCGCTAGTCGAGAACGCCCTGGCGCTGGCAGCAAAGACGATGCGCTCTACCGATCCGTGGAACGTGTCTGTGCTGATCATGGCAGGTGAGGTTTACTGGCGCGCGGGTGAGAGTCAAAAGGCGCAAAAACTTCTCCAGCAGGCAGCTCAGATCGCCGAGAGCACTCTCGAACCGTCACATTCTCTGGTCTTCACGTCTCTTGCCGATCTGGCGCTCTTCTATCGCGAACAAGAAAACGGTGCGGCTTCTCAGCCTCTATTTGAAAAAATCGTTGCGCTCATGGAAAAGCAGCATGGGCCGGAACACTATGACGTTGCCATTTACGTCAAATTGTTAGCTGAGAGCCATTACCAGCAAGGTGATTATGTCGGGGCACGACCACTGTATGAGCGTGCGGTGGCGCTGGTTGAAAAATTAGGTCGAACGCAGGAGCAATTTTATTTTTCGACTCTCAATGATCTCTCAGAAGCCTGTAAGGCTACCGGTGATTACGTCCGCGCAGCGACGCTTTTGACCCGCGCTATTGACCTCAAGACAAAAGCATTTGGACCAGACAATACTTCCGTCGCCATCTCTTTGCGTAATCTCGGAACTGTCGCCAGACTGGTTCACAATCACGAAATAGCAGCGAAGTCCTATGGGCGCGCGCTGGCCATTTTTGAAAAAGCACTCGGGAGCGATTCTCCGGAGGTTGCGAACGTACTCAATCAGATAGGGCTGTTGTTTAGTGACATAAATGACTTTGCCCGCGCCGAACCATATTTCAAACGCGCGCTGGCCATTCGAGAGAAAACACTCGGGAAGGAGAACCGGTACACCGCAGAGCCTTTGCTCAACCTCGCCTTCTCGGATTACGCGCGGGGCAACTACGAACAGGCTGAGGCCGCTTATCTGCGTGTGCTTCAAATCCTCCAACACGCAATTGGACCAAATCATCCCGATGTTGAAACAATATCGTCGCACCTGGCCATGATCTATGAAGCCAAAGGCGATATCGCCAAGGCCGTTGCCGCGCAGAAACGAAGTGGTGAAATCGCCGAATACAATCTCGCTTTCACCCTGGCCCAGGGAACAGAAGACCAGAAGCTGCTTTACATGAACATGATTCGCGGTGAGACCTTCGGCACTATCTCGCTTCATCTACAGTCAGCGCCAAACGATCTAGAGGCAGCAAAGTTGGCGCTAACAACCATTCTCCGACGCAAGGGACGCATGCTCGACGTGCTCAGTGACAGCGTCGGTATTTTGCGGCGTCGATTGGCGCCCGCGGACGTGAGCCTGTTGGATCAACTTACGATCGCTCGCTCGAAGCTCGCGAACCTAACGCTAAACGCACATGACAACCTCACTGCCGAAGATCGGCAGAAAACTATCGCTCAACTGGAAGCAGAAATTTCGAGGCTCGAAAGCGAGGTGAGCGGCAGGAGCGCCAATTCCAGACTTGGTTCGAAGCCCGCTACGATCGAACAGGTACAACAGAACATTCCGCAAAATGGAACGCTCCTGGAGTTTGTTCTCTACGCGCCTTTCAATGTAAAGGCCGGCAACAGTCGGGCCTGGGCCAATGCACACTATGCTGTTTATTTAGTGCCGCACAACGGCCCATTGTCATGGATCGAGTTAGGCGAAGCCGCACCCATCGATGCTGATATTCAGCGTTTCCGCGCTGCTTTGCGCGATCCCAAAAACAGTGACATAACGGCGATCGCCCGATCACTCGATGAGCGAATCATGCGCCCCGTCCGCAAGCTTGCGCGGTTAGGACAACAACTTCTCATTGCACCCGACGGCGCGCTAAACCTCATACCATTCGGCGCGCTCGTAGATGAGCGCAATAAATATCTCATTGAAGACTACTCGATTAATTATTTGACCAGTGGGCGTGATCTACTTCGCATGCAGGCCAACACTCGAGCGAGCGGCATTTCTACAATCGTTGCTAATCCGCTGTATGATCTTGGGAGTCGTGCCCGTGTAACGCCCAACAATAGTAATCGCTCCGTGGATTTTACGGCGCTGAACTACGCGCCGCTTCCGGGCACGATGGCAGAAGCGGTCGCAATAAAAAGTTTACTACCCGAGGCGCAGGTTCTACTGCAGGGACAAGCTACCGAAACGGCAGTGAAGAGCGTGCAATCGCCACGCATCCTGCATATCGCGACTCACGGATTTTTCTTCCCGGATCAACCAGACGAACTCGGTCCGAGAGATGTGCGGCAGTTGATTCGAGAAAAGGAGAGGTCAAATCAAAAACCTCTCCAGAACCCATTATTGCGTTCAGGAATTGTTCTCGCAGGTGTCAAACAAAGATCAAGCGGTGGAAGCGAAGATGGCGTGCTGACGGCGCTGGAGGCTGTCGGACTCGATCTCGCGGGAACTAAACTCGTTGTTCTTTCGGCATGCGAAACGGGATTGGGTGATATCACCGCTGGCGAAGGCGTATATGGACTCAGGCGCTCACTGGTACTCGCTGGAAGCGAAACTCAAGTGATTAGCCTCTGGCAGGTGAACGACATCGCTACCCGCGATCTCATGGCTGCCTATTACAAACGGTTGAAAGCTGGCGAGGGTAGAGGCGAAGCCTTCCGGCAAGTTCAACTCGGAATGTTGCACAGCGCTCCATATAGTCATCCGTACTTTTGGGCGAGCTTTATTCAATCCGGACAGTGGATGAGTCTCGACGGAAGTAATTGATGTTAGCCGTAAGCTGCGAAAAATCGCACAAAACTGTGTAAAGGAGCTGTAACGACTTTTGTCGGATTAGTCACAAAAAAGTCGTTGACTGATACGGGGCTGGGTGTATAATTCGGGACGTTGCGGGTGGCGCTGATGCCCAAACGTCAGCTAGTTGAAAAGACGACCATCCAATTCAAAATTGATAGTGCCCGCCAGTGCCAGCTCGGCCGCCGATCGCGCCCCCCGCAGTCGCTACCTTCGAGCTGGCACAGCCATTTTAAACCCGCGTTTATCCGTGTAAATCCGCGGCTAAATTCTTCCGCTGAAGCTGGGCGTCGTTGATGATTTCGCGCTCATTGAGGGTCAGCAGTCTCCGCTCACGCATCACTAATTTCCCATCAATAACGACTGTGTCCACGTCATCCTGCTCGGCTGAATAGACGAGCGCTGAAACGACGTCTGTAACGGGCGTCGCGTGCAGGCGATCGAGTCGAACCACGGCTACGTCCGCCCGTTTTCCAACCTCAAGACTCCCGATCTCGGAATCCAAACCCAACGCTCTCGCACCGTCGATCGTCGCCATGCGCAGAACCCGACTGGCGGGCAAAACTTCCGGGCCGTGAAGCGCTTTCTGCAAGAGGGCCGCCGTACGCATTTCCGTGAACATGTCGAGGCGGTTGTTACACGCCGCGCCATCGGCTCCGAGCGACACTGAGATTCCCTCTTCCAAAAGCGTCACAACAGGCGCGATCCCGGACCCGAGTTTCAAATTTGACGACGGACAATGGACGACATTCGTGCCCGTCGTCTTCAATATCTTGATCTCCTCGTTGCTGAGATGAACACAGTGCGCGAGGGCAACGTGACGACCAGTCAATCCGAGGCTGTCGAGATACGTGATGTTCCGCAGTCCACTCTCCTGCTGAACAAGCTCACACTCGGTCCGGTTTTCCGAAGCATGTGTGTGGACCATCACACCGCGCGCTCGCGCAAGCTCCGCAACCCTCGCCAACAACTCGCGCGTGCAACTGATCGCAAAACGCGGCGCGAAACAGTAGCGGATACGACCACCTGCTTTCCCGTGCCACTCGTCGAGTAATGCAAGCGACTCTTCAATCGAGCTCGCGGTCTGTTCCTGCAACGCGCGCGGGACTTCGTCACCTTTGTCCATCATGCACTTGCCGACAGTAGCGCGAAATCCAGTTTCCTCGACAACCTTAAAAACTTCGCGCGTGTGATTCACGGTCTCCATCGTGAGCGCACACGTCGTGCCTCCTTTGATGAGCTCAGCAATCCCGAGACGCGCAGAAGCCGCAATCGACGCAGCGGTATGCGCTGCTTCCATGGGCCACACGCGTTGTTTCAACCAGTCGATGAGCGCGAGATCGTCAGCAGCGCCGCGAAAGATCGTCTGACAAAGATGAATGTGAGTTTGGACAAAGCCTGGGATCACGGCGCAGCCATCAGCGTCGATGACTGTATCGGCTGTTTGCCGGCTGCCACCGATCGCCGCGATGTGTTCGCCGTCAATGAGTAGATCGCCCCGCACGATGGTGTTTGCGTTGTCCATCGTGACGAGCGTTCCGTTTTTGATGAGGATCGATGACATGCAAAGACAGTTTACGCCACAAAAAGGCACAAGAAGCACAAATGATTAACGTCTGTGCTTTTTGTGCCTTTTTGTGGCTAATGATTTACTTGGTGGCGGCCTTCACAGCCTCGGGCTCTTCACGAACCGGTAGCCCGAGCTTCACCTTCACGTCTTTCTCGATCTTTCGCAGGAGCTCGGGGTTCTCTTTCAACGCCGTCTTGGCGTTTTCCCTGCCCTGGCCCAATCGCTCGCCTTTGTAAGAAAACCAGGCGCCACTCTTTTCCACGGCGCGGTGGACCACGGCGAGATCGAGTAGATCGCCTTCGCGCGAAATGCCTTCGCCATACATGATGTCGAATTCGGCCTCGCGGAACGGCGGCGCCACTTTGTTCTTTGCCACCTTCACCTTAGTGCGATTGCCGGCCACGCGATCGCCATCTTTGATCGCGCCGATGCGGCGGATATCGAGTCGCAGAGTAGAGTAAAACTTGAGCGCGCGCCCGCCGGTCGTCGTTTCCGGACTACCGAACATCACGCCAATCTTTTCGCGGATCTGGTTGATGAAGATAAAGCAGGTGTTTGACTGCGCCACGATCGCGGTGAGCTTGCGCAGCGCCTGTGACATGAGACGCGCCTGCAAACCCGGCAACGAATCGCCCATCTCGCCGTCGAGCTCAGCGCGAGGAACAAGCGCCGCAACCGAGTCGACCACAATTACATCGACACCATTCGAACGCACGAGCGCTTCGGCGATCTCGAGCGCCTGTTCGCCGGAATCGGGTTGTGAGATTAGCAACTGGTCGATGTCGACCCCGAGTTTGCCGGCATAATCGGCATCCATTGCGTGCTCGGCGTCGATGTATGCAGCCACGCCGCCGGCTTTCTGGGCTTCCGCCACAATGTGCAGCGCCAGGGTAGTTTTACCGGAGCTCTCCGGTCCATAAATCTCGACGATGCGACCGCGCGGCACGCCGCCCACGCCAATCGCCGCGTCGAGGCTGAGCGAGGTGGTTGAGATTGCGGGAATGTCTGATACCTCGCGCTCTCCCAGTCGCATAATCGATCCTTTGCCAAACTTCTTTTCAATGTTTGCTAAAGCGGCTTCTACTGCCCTGCCGCGGTCTGCACTCGCTCGGTCATCTGCCATGGCATACATCTCTTTCTTCCGCTCCTCTTCTAAAAGTGAGCAGATAATAACACAGTGTTTCATCTGTGCAACAGTTAATTTTCGCCTGAGGGTGAGGTTTATTCCGGACCCTCGTGAGGTACATGTGATTCAACATGCGCACTCTAACACATCTTGTGAATCATGAAAATCCTGTAATCCTGTCCAAAAACTCACCCACCTGCCGCGCTACATCCGGTGCCCCCATCAACCTTTCCATCTCGGCCACTAACGCCGATCCCACCACCACCGCATCAGCATAACGGCTCACATCCGCCACCTGCGTCGCATTCGAAATACCAAACCCAACCGCGATCGGCAACGACGAAAACTCCCTCATACGAATCACAAGTTTCTCCGCTTCCACGCTCACCGACTCACGCGCGCCCGTCACCCCGGCTCGCGACACAGCATAGATGAATCCACTCGCATGCTCCGCGACGAGTTTCAAACGCTCGTCAGTCGAAGTCGGCGCGATTAGAAAAATCATATCGAGAGCATGCGCGCGCAGCTCGGCTTCAAACTCGCCTGCCTCTTCCGGCGTCAGATCAGTCACGAGCACACCATCGATACCTGCTTCTTTAACCGCTTCCCCCAATCGCTTCAGACCAAACTGAAGCAGCGGATTGTAGTAACTGAAAAGGATGATCGGCGTATCGATCTGTTTTCGCGCACGTGCGGCCGTGTCGAGTATATCCTGCAAGCTGAAGTTGTTTTTGAGTGCCCTTTCCGAAGCGCGTTGGATCACTGGTCCATCAGCCATCGGATCGCTGAACGGCACACCCAGCTCGATCAGCGTTGCGTGCTGCGCCAGAGTGATAAGGAGTTGTTCGGTAGTTACGAGGTCGGGATCGCCCGCGGTGATGTAGGGAATGAATCCCTTCTTTCCGTCTCGCTTCAGAGTTGTGAAGGCGTCAGCGATGCGTCCCAAAGGTTAAGACTCCAATGCTTCGCGCACGGAATTTACATCTTTATCTCCGCGTCCGGAAAGATTCACCACAAGGAGTTGATCGCGCTTCATTTCGCGCGCCGTCTTGAGCGCCTGGGCGACGGCATGCGCTGACTCGAGTGCGGGAATGATGCCTTCGAGTTTCGACAAAAGCTGAAACGCCTCGAGCGCATCGCTGTCAGAAACGGAAACGTACTCCACGCGTCCTGCATCGTGCAGAAACGCGTGTTCCGGACCGATGGAAGGATAGTCGAGACCGGCCGAGATCGAGTGAGTCGCTGCGACCTGGCCGTTCGTGTCCTGCAAGACGTAACTCATCGTCCCCTGCAACACTCCGGGCCGACCGCCACCGGCGACATTGAAACGCGCGGCGTGTTGGCCCAACTCGTTGCCCGAGCCGCCGGCTTCGACACCCATCATCCTGATCTGCGTGTCGGCGAGGAATGGATGAAACAGTCCGATCGAATTCGAGCCGCCGCCGACACACGCGATCAAAACATCGGGCAGTCGACCTTCCTGTTCGAGAATTTGCTTGCGTGCTTCACTTCCGATCACGCTCTGATAGTCGCGCACCATGAGCGGGTATGGATGTGGGCCAAGCGCGCTGCCGAGTAAATAATAGGTGTCGCCGACGTTCGTCACCCAGTCGCGCAGCGCTTCGTTGATCGCGTCTTTGAGCGTGCGCGAGCCGGCATTTACCTCGCGAACGTCAGCGCCAAGCAGTTGCATGCGAAAAACGTTCAACGCTTGGCGACGCATGTCTTCGGCGCCCATGTAGACCACGCAATCGAGTCCGAAGAGCGCGCAGACGGTTGCCGTCGCGACACCGTGTTGGCCGGCGCCTGTCTCGGCGACGATGCGTTTCTTGTTCATGCGCCGCGCGAGCAGCACTTGCCCGATCGTGTTGTTAATCTTGTGCGCGCCTGTGTGCAGGAGATCTTCACGTTTGAGATAGATCTTTGCGCCGCCACAGTGCTCGGTCAGTCGCGCGGCGTGAAAGAGAGGTGTTGGTCGACCGGCGTAGTTGGATAAAAGATCTTTGAGCTCTGATTGAAACGACTCATCATCACGGCTCGCGAGGTAGGCTGTAGTCAACTCCTCCAGCGGCGCCATCAGCGTCTCAGGCACATAGCGACCACCGTACTGTCCCCAGTGACCGAGATTGTCGGGCTGTGTGATTGACGAGGTCATTTAGCCACGGATTACACGGATAAAAAAGCCGATTTAAACTCCTGGAAGTTTCTCCTGCAACGGTGGCGCAACGGACACGCGATCACGTCCGGCGTTCTTCGACACATACAGCGCCTCATCACTCGCCGAGTAAAGCGCTCTTTCCGACGCCGCACTCTCCGGACAGCCCGCCACACCGATACTCACGGTAACCGTCCCAACACCTTCAACACGTTTACTACTCAGCACTGTGCGCAAACGCTCAGCCGCCGACACCGCGCGGTCGAGATCGACACCCGCCAGCAGCAGCGCAAACTCTTCACCACCGAGCCGCGCCGCCGTGTCGGTATCGCGCGAAACCTCTTTCAACGTCTGCGCGATCTGGCGAATCACACTATCGCCAACCGGGTGCCCAAACATATCATTCACCTGCTTCAAGTGATCGATGTCGAGCATCAACAACGCGCACGGCACGCGATAACGCCGCCAGCGCTCAACCTCTCGCGCCAACGCCACCCGAAAGCGACGTCGATTCGCAAGCCCCGTCAGCGAATCCAGATCCGCATCAGCTCTCAAACGATCGATCTTCTGACGCAGCAATACTAACTGCTGCGTTCGCTCAACGAGCAGCTCAACTTCAGCCGGCAACGAGAAGTAATCAAAAGCGCCTTCGAGCATCGCAGCGCGCCGCAGCGAAACGCTCGAAGGTTCCGGGCCAGCCAGCAGAAGCTGAATTCCATCTTCCGCCTGGGCCAGCATCTTCGCGAGCTCTCTGACTCTCAAGCCGGGCGTCGTCGCGTCGGCGATGACGAGGTGTGGCCGCGTCCGCGTGAGCGAGACAATGGCGGCTGTGCCGTTCGAAACACCAAAGACATCGATACCGCGGTCGTTGAGAGTCTCGACAAATTGCGCCCGATCGTCCGCGATCAAAAGCACGCGACCGCGCAAACGGTCGGAAGGTCGGGTAGTTGGTTCTTTTTCAGCCCTGGGGGTCATATTCAAACGTACAGAGGTCGACAAATCAAATAAAGTTGTTCGGGGAGGACCTTCTGAGATTTCTATGTTTAGGGGCAATGGTTAGGATACTCTGCGACTGTAGGGAAACGTCAAGGCGCGACGCCCCGAACCGTATTTATAAATACACGCATGCGCTCCTCGTTTTTTTTCCCGGGCGTATCTTCGAGCGCGCTACAGGCGTCGACGGCAAACGGACGCACAATTTTCACTGCATTTTCGACGTTTTCGGGCGATAAACCGCCCGCGAGAAAGAGCTTCGGAATCACAGGACGCACCTTTTGTGCAACTGACCAGTCAAACACGCGGCCCGTTCCGCCCCGGAGATTGTTGTGTTTCGTATCGAGCATGACGGCTTCGACTTTGTACTCGTGCGCCGCTTGCATATCGAAACTGTCTGACACGGCAAACGTTTTGATGACGTAATAGTCGGCGAGCTCGCGGCAGTATTCGGGCGATTCGTCGCCGTGTAGTTGCAGTGCTCGCAAGCCCGCTTCTTTGGCAATTGCTCTTACGGTATTTGACTCTTCATTGACGAAAACGCCAACCGTCAAAATTGAATTTGGTAGTTGCTCAATGATCTCGCGTACACGTTGCGGAGTGATATACCGTGGGCTCGGTTTGTAGAAATTGAAACCGAGCGCATCTGCGCCAGCGTCAACAGCAGCGAGCGCATCGTCGAGATTCGTGATGCCGCAGATCTTAACGACTGTCATTTCTAAAACTACGTAGCGCCGCTGCAGGATCGTCAGCGCGCATCAACGTCTCCCCGATTAAAAACCCGCGATAACCGGCTGCATACAACCGCTGCAAATCAATCGCGTTGTTGAGTCCACTCTCACTAATCAACAAAGCTTCGGACGGCGCTTCACGCGCGAGTGAAAGAGACGTCTCGAGCGACACTGCAAACGTGCGCAGATCACGATTATTCACTCCGATCAACTTCGCACCACACGCTGCCGCTCTTTTCATCTCGTCGCTCGTATGAACTTCCACAAGCGCATCCATCCCAAGCTCATCTTCAGCAAGCCTTCGCAACTGCGACAACGAATCATCATCTAGCGCCGCGACGATCAGCAGGATCGCATCAGCACCCGCAGCAGCAGACTCATAAACCTGATACTCGTCGACAATAAAATCCTTCCGCAGCACCGGCAGCTCCACCGCGGACTTCACTACCCTGAGATCATCCAACGATCCCGCAAAATAATCCTCTTCCGTCAGCACCGACATCGCGACCGCACCACCAGCCTGATACGCCCGCGCAACATCACTCGCATTCGCGCCCTCGCGAATCATTCCCTTCGACGGCGACCGCCTCTTAAATTCCGCAATGATATTGATCCCATCCTTTTTCAAAGCACTGCGAAACGCGTGCGGATTCGCGCGACTCTTCGCCTCACGGATCCGTTCTCGCTTCTTCGCGATTATTTCAGACAGCACATTCATCCGTTCAAAATCCGTGTAATCAGTGGCTACGGTCCACTCGTCGCGTCGATCAACAAATCCAACTTGCGCCTCGCCTCTCCACTATCAATCGCCTGCGCCGCAAGCCTCGCTCCCTCACGCAAATCGACCGCAGCCCCACCAAGTAACAACGCCGCGGCCGCGTTCATGATTACCAGCGCCCGCGCCTCATCTTTCCGCTCTCCCGAGAGCACACCACTCACGATCTCCGCATTCGCATCCGCATCACCACCACGCAAATGCTCGATCCGTCCAACATCAAAACCAAAATCCTCCGGCCCGATCTCAAACGTGTTGACTTCCCCATTCTGCGCCTCGGCAACATGCGTCTTGCCTGTAAGCGTAATCTCATCCAACCCATCTTCACCATGGACCACCCAAGCGCGCTCGGTCCCAAGCCCCGACAACACCTGCGCAAGCTTCTCGCCTAGATCCCTGTGCCAAACACCAATGATCTGCCTTGGCGCGCCCGCCGGATTGCTCAACGGCCCGAGCAGATTGAACGTCGTATGAATCCCGAGCTGCTTCCGAATATCCGCCACGCGCGCCGTTGCACCATGAAAGAGCGGCGCAAACATGAAGCAGATCCCAATCTCGTTGAGCGCGTTCTCGGAAACCAGCGGTATCGCCGAAACATTCACTCCGAGCGCCGTCAGCAAATCAGCACTTCCCGACTTGCTACTCGCCGCGCGATTCCCATGTTTCGCCACCGGCAGCCCCGCGCCCGCAATCACAAACGCAGCGGCAGTCGAGATGTTGAAAGTCTTCGCGCGACTCGATCCAGTTCCCGCAGTATCGATAAAACAGTCGTGCTTCGAGATAACGCGCACCGCTCGCGAGCGCAATCCTTCAGCCATTCCCGTCAACTCATCGACCGTCTCACCCTTCGCCGCGAGGGCGACCAACGCTCCAGAGATCTGCGCGTCAGTCGCTTCCGCATCAAGCAACGCCTCGAGCAGATCGAAAGCCTCATCGCGACTCAAGTCTTCGCGACGGACGAGCCGCGGGAGGAATTCACTTAAAGGATGAATAGCCACAACGGATCAGAGCTTCAGGAAGTTTGCGAGCAGTTGTTTACCGTCGGAAGTCAGGATCGATTCGGGATGAAACTGAACGCCCTCCACTTTCAATTCACGATGTCGCAATCCCATGATGATGTCGTCTGCGGTATGAGCCGAGATCTCCAGGCAGGACGGCAGCGATTCTCTTTCAACGATCAGCGAGTGATAACGACCCGCGCGAAACTGCTCGCCCAATCCGGCAAAGATCGTCTTGCCGTCGTGATGAACATCCGACGCTTTTCCATGCATCAACTCAGGCGCTCGCACGACTTTCCCACCAAACGCCTGACCGATCGCCTGGTGGCCCAAACACACACCAAGCAGCGGCACCTTTCCGGCAAATCGCTGGATCACATCGAGTGAGATTCCGGCGTCATTCGGAGTTCCCGGTCCAGGCGAGATCACGATCCGCTCCGGACGCAAGCGATTCTCGATCTCTTCAAGCGTGACTTTGTCATTGCGACGCACTTCAACCGTCGCGCCCAGCTCGCCGAGATACTGGACGAGGTTGTAAGTGAACGAATCGTAGTTGTCGATAACTAAAAGCATCTTCTATTAGCCACGGATGAACACGGATGACACAGATAAGAAGACAATTTAAGAAATGTTCTGGACCGTGTTCATCCGTGAAATCCGTGGCTTACTTCTTACACGGACTAACCACGACACGATTAATCTTTACAGGCTTTTCCGGCTTGTCACCTTCGACGGGCGCCTGGTTGATCGCGTCAGCCACTTCCATCCCCTTCGTCACCGTTCCGAACGCAGCAAACTTACTGTCGAGATGCGGCGCTGGCGCGACGAGGATAAAGAAGTGCGTCGTCGCGCTATTCGGCTCATCGGTTCGCGCCATTGAGACGATGCCACGCTCATGTTTCACTAAACCGGGCTCGTCCGGAAGCCTGTGACTCATCCGCCTCGCGAGCGCCTCGCTCCACTTCTCGCTCGTCTGTAAATTCCCACCCTGAATCACGAACCCTTTGACGACGCGACTAAACGTCGTCGTATCAAACGCACCCGTCGCCGCGAGATTCAAAAAGTTTCGCGCCGCTTCCGGAGCATTCTCAGGCATGATCGCAATCTCGATCGCACCGAGCTCAGTCTCGAGCGTCACACACTGCCCCGCCATCTTCTCAATCGTCGCGCCATCGAACGGGTCACCCGCAGGCGCCGGCGTCGCAGCCGCACGAGCATTCGCCTTCTTCGGCGGCTCAATCTGATTATTCGACTGCGCCCTGACCGCCGTAGCCAACGCTAAACTCACCAACAAAAGTGCAACGCAATTCCTCATAAAATCCGTGTAAATCGTCTTTAGAAATCCGTAAAATCCGTGTTCACAATCCGCGTTCCGCCATTTCAATCGCACGAAACATCGCCCGCGCCTTATTCACCGTCTCCACATACTCATGCTCGGGCACCGAATCAGCAACGATCCCCGCACCCGCCTGGACCATCGCCTTCCCGTCACGCAATACGATCGTCCTGATCGCGATACACGAATCGAGGTTGTCAGCATAATCCATATACAACACCGAGCCCGCGTAAAGCCCGCGCCGGTCCGGCTCGAGCTCGCGAATGATCTCCATCGCGCGAATCTTCGGCGCACCCGTCACAGTTCCCGCCGGAAAACACGACGCGAGCGCATCAAACCGATCGAGACCGTCTCGCAGTCTCGATCTCAAACTCGTCTCCAGATGCTGCACGTGCGAATAACGTTCGACGTGCATTAGATCATCAACCTTCACCGATCCGTAATCCGACACGCGCCCGAGATCATTGCGCCCGAGATCGACGAGCATCATGTGCTCCGCGATCTCCTTCTCATCGGTTTTCAGATCCTCGCCGAGCATCCAATCTTCCGTCTCGGTCGCGCCACGTTTTCTCGTGCCTGCGATGGGGCGATAGTCGAGTCGCTGCCCATGACAGCGCACGAGCATCTCCGGCGAGGCACCGACGACGGTCTCATCGCCGAGTCGCAGAAAGAACATGTACGGCGATGGATTGATCGCGCGCAATGCTCGATAGATCTGCAATGGATCGCCACCAAACTGCGCCGAGAACCGCTGCGATAGCACGACCTGATAACAGTCGCCGGCAGCGATATGTTCCTTCACCTGGCGCACACCATCTTCGAACGCGCGGCGCGTCCAGTTTGAGTGCAGTGCGAGGCTTTCCGCGTTCTCGTTGCGCGTTTGCACACGCGGCGTAGCAGGCGTTTCAAAGATGCGATCTTCGAGCTCTTTTGTGCGCGCGACCGCCTGATCGTAAAGCTCGCGCAGTCGCTCGTGACTACCGCCGGCTTCTTCAGTAAGAACAATCGAGACGATCTCGAGTCGCTGCTTCACGCGATCGAAAGCAATCACGTTTCGATAAAACATCCAGACTGCGTCAGTCGGCGGATCGAGCGACTGCGTTTGATCGTCGCGCAATGCGGGCTCAAACCACGGCGCCGCATCGTAACCGATATAACCCACCGCACCGCCGGCGAACGGCACGAGACCGGGCCGGCGCGCGAGCGAGCGTCCGCGGAAATAATCTCTAACCCACTCAGTCGCGACTTTCAGATACGATTCGGTCTTGCCGTCGCGCTCGACAATCGTCTGCAAACCTCTGCCGCGCACGATCATCTCGGGCTCGGCGCCGAGGAACGAGTAGCGCGCGATTCGTTCACCACCTTCAACCGATTCGAGCAGGAATGAATACGGCGAATCACCAGCGATGCGCATGAACGCACCGACCGGCGTGTGCAAATCCGCCAGCACCGAGCGCACCACCGGCACAACATTGCCCTGCCGCGCCTCGCGCACAAACGCCTCGAATGATGGTGGTTGCAGATCGAGCATCGTTGTTACTTCTTCTCTGTGCAATCTTTGTGTTCTCTGTGTCTCTGTGGTGATCGACTGTTTCCACCACAGAGACACAGAGAACACAGAGATTGCACAGAGATGATCTATCCCAGCCGTGTGCCGTTGAGCCAGTGTCCCCCATCGACAACCAGCACGACTCCATTTATAAAACTCGCCGCGTCAGAACAGAGAAACACGGCGGCCTTTTCGATATCAGCTATCCTTCCGAAACGTCCAACCGGTATCTTCTTGAGTAAACGCTCCTTCACCGGCGCGGGCACCAGACGCTTCATGCCTTCCGTGTCTTCGATTGGACCAGGTGCGATCGCGTTCACGCGTATGCCGTAGCGTCCCCACTCAACTGCGAGATTGCGCGTCAACGCGTCGACACCAGCCTTCGCCGCAGACACGTGAAGCTGCATCGGCGTTCCGAGGTAATGAAGCGTCGCCGAAATGTTTAGGATTTGCCCGCGATGTTCCTTGAGCTGGGCAAAAGCCGCGCGGCAGACGTTGAACGTGCCCTTCAGATCGATATCCACTACCGTCCCAAATCCATTTGGCGATAACTCCTCGGCTGCACAAAGAAAGTTTCCCGCCGCGCCATTCACAACGATATCGATCTTGCCGAGCTGTTCGACTGTTTGCGCGATTGCCTTCTCGACTTCCTCCGGCTGCCTCACGTCAGCAGCGACAGCAATCGCCTTCCCACCGTTCTCATTGATCGCCTGCGCCGCAGGTATGAGGTGGTCCATCTTGCGACTGACGAGTGCCACTGTCGCACCCGCTTCCGCCAGTGCACGCGCGACTCCACCCGTAATCCCCGTCCCGCCGCCAGTGACGAACGCCACCCGTCCCTTCAATATTCCTTCATTGAATATGCTTTCACTCATAATCCTGATCCGCGTTTATCCGCGAAAATCCGCGGCTAAAACAGCCTCTTCCAATCTGAACCTTCCTTCATATAGCGCTTTCCCAACGATAACACTATCCACACCCGCATCACGTAACCGCTTAATATCATCAAGGCTCGAAACCCCACCTGACGCTGTCACCCGTACATTCGCCGCTCGCGCCACAGCCAGTGTCTGCTCGATATTTGGACCAACCAAGGCACCGTCACGAGCGATGTCTGTATAGATAATCCGTTCGACACCACAGTCCGCAACCGACCGCGCGAGATCAACAGCCAGCAGCGGCGTCGCCGTTTCCCAGCCGCGCGTCATCACGCGACCGTCGCGCGCGTCAATCCCAACACAGATCTTAGAACCAAAGCTGCTCACGAATTCACTCAACCTCGCTGGCGCTTCCGCCGCCACTGTTCCGAGTACGACCTGCGCGACACCGGCATCGCAAAGCTGTTGCACGTCTTCGAGCGAACGAACACCACCACCGAACTCGATAGGAACATCAACCGCGTCAACAATTCTCCTCACCACCGCTCGATTGGGTGAATCGGCTTCATTAAACGCACCATCAAGATCCACCACATGAATCATCTCTGCACCCGCAGCCGCAAACTCGCGCGCCACTTGAACCGGATCCTCATTGTAAACAGTCATCTCAGACTTCCGCCCCTGCAACAGCCGCACGCACAAACCATTCTTCAGATCGATTGCCGGTATAACGATCATTTACGGATCAAACTCATCACTTCCTCAAACAACAAACCATTCGTCGCGATTGAATTCCCACCGTACGCCGTCCGCACGCCGCGCCAATCAGTAAACGTTCCGCCAGCCTCTTCCATGATGGGCAACAGCGGCGCGCAGTCCCACACATTCATCACCGGATCCAGCATTATGTCTGCGCGGCCAGTCGCGACCAAAACATAACCGTAGCAGTCGCCCCACGTCCGGCTCACCTTCGCACGCGCTTGCAACACTTCAGTTGCACGAGCAAAGCTAGTCGACAACAACAGCGCTTCCTTGAGCTCAGCCGTAGCCGACACACGCGCCGGCTCACCATTCAAAAAACATCCAAGCCCTTTCGCCGCCGAAACGATCTCGCCAAGCGCCGGCATATTCACGACGCCAACACTTATCTGCCCATCCATCTCGACAGCGATCAAAACTCCGTACAGAGGGACGCCATGCACAAAAGCAAACGTGCCATCGATCGGATCGAGTATCCAGCGTCGCCCAGACTTACCCTCCAGCTCGCCTTCTTCTTCACCTAGAATCCCGTCATCAGGAAACCGTTCGGCAATCCGCTTGCGCAAGTAACTCTCAGCCTCTCGATCCGCGATCGTGACGTAACTGCCGTCAGACTTTGTGCTCGTCTCCGGCTGCTTGCGAAAGTACTGCAACGTGATCTCCCCCGCGCCACGCGCGAGATCGACTGCAAACTCGAGCAACTCGTTAAGCTCGGTTTTCACTTTTACCCTTTCTTCGTTGCGCTAGCTCCTGTGCGATGTCTGTCAGATTTACGCCACGCGCCACCAGCAACACGATCACGTGATACAAGAGGTCGGCTGTTTCCGCAGTTAACCGCCCATCGTCTTCATTCTTTGCGGCGATGATCGTCTCCGCAGATTCCTCGCCGACTTTCTTCAGTATCTTATCGAGGCCTGCTTCGAAGAGATATGTCGTGTAAGAACCTGCAGGCCGCTCGCGCTCACGACTCTGGATCAACTCGTATAGCTGGTCCAACAAGAGCCCGAGAGACTTCGGCTGCGTTCCCGTATCGAAGCACGAAACCGCGCCCGTGTGACATGCAGGTCCCGCAGGCTTGACCAACACGACGATCGCGTCCGCATCGCAGTCGAGCGCGAGATTCACGACCTCCTGCGTGTTGCCCGACGTCTCCCCTTTGTGCCACAGCTCGTTTCTCGATCGCGACCAGAACCACGTCTGCCCCGTTTCGAGCGTGCGCGCAAGACTCTCGCGATTCATGTAAGCGAGCGTGAGCACTTCGCGAGTCGCAGCATCCTGCACGATCGCCGGTATCAGCCCGCGCTCGTCGAAACGAATCTCATCGAACTTAATCATCTTACTTCCAGCCCACGACTTCTCAGGTAACTCTTCACATCGCCAATCGCCAGCTCACCGAAGTGAAAAAGCGATGCGGCGAGAACGGCACTCGCGCCGCCTGCTGTCAACGCTTCGTAAAAATGTTCGACTTTACCGGCGCCGCCGGAAGCGATCACCGGAATTCGAACCGCATCAGACACAGCACGCGTCAACTCGATATCGTAACCATTGCGAGTGCCGTCGCAATCCATACTCGTCAGGAGTATCTCACCGGCGCCGAGTTGCTCGGCGCGCCCCGCCCATTCGATCGCATCAAGACCAACCGGACGACGACCGCCGTGCGTATAAACTTCCCATCCGCGGGGCTCACGCCTGCGCGCGTCGATCGCCACGACGACGCACTGGCTTCCGAAAGTCTCCGCACAGGCTTTGATCAATTCCGGATCGTTGACGGCCGCGGTGTTTAGCGTGATCTTGTCGGCGCCGGCGCGCAGTATCGCGCGAATGTCTTCAACCGAGCGCAATCCACCACCGACCGTGAATGGAATAAACACCTCGTCGGCAACACGACGAGCTAGCCCGGAAACGATGTCGCGGTGATCCGAAGACGCGGTGATGTCGAGAAACGTTAACTCGTCAGCGCCTTCCAAATCGTAACGCCTGGCCTGCGCAACCGGATCACCCGCATCAGTGAGCGAGACAAAGCGAATGCCTTTGACGACACGGCCGTTGTCAACGTCGAGACAGGGGATGATACGTTTCGCTAGCATTACGTTAAAGACCAGTTCACGCAAAGACGCAAAGATCGCAAAGACGCAAAGGCGATCAACTGTTTCGGGCGCGCCTTTGCGCCTTTGCGATCTTTGCGTCTTTGCGTGAAAAATTCCTTAGCATCCGCAACCCAACTTCCTGGCTCTTCTCCGGATGAAACTGCACACCACAAACATTCCCATCCGCAACTACCGACGCATAGCGCACACCATACTCAGTCTCACCCACAACAACATTCTCATCCAACGGCTCGCAATAAAACGAATGCACGAAATAGCAGAACGATCCCTCTTCAATGCCTTCAAACAACTCATGCGCTCGCTTCTGCTGAATCCGGTTCCAACCGATGTGCGGCACGACCAGCTCGCCACTAAACCGGCGCACGCTTCCTCTCAACAATCCCAACCCTCTTGTCGAACCAAACTCTTCTGACTCATCAAACAGCATTTGCATTCCAACGCACACGCCGAGCAACGGCGTTCCCTCGCTCACCCTCTCCATCACCAACCGATCAAAGCCTCGTTCTTTCAATGCCTTCATGCACGCCGCAAACGCGCCGACACCCGGCAACACGAGCCGCTCAGCTTCGCGCAACACACTCTCGTCGCCACTGACGATCGCTTCACAACCCGTCGCCGCAAACGCCTTCTCGACCGAGCGCAAGTTGCCGACGCCATAATCAATAATCGCTACAGTCATGATCTATGATTGACAAGAACGAGTGATTGAAAAGAACAAGTCAGGAAGAGGGGCTTGCCCCCGCCGTTGCTTGGATTGGAGAGCGGGGGCAAGCCCCTCTTCCTGACTTGTTCTTTTCAATCACTCACAACGATCCCTTCGTGCTCGGAACGCCGAGTATGCGACCATTTCGCTCGACGGCCTGCCGCAACGCGCGCGCAGAAGCTTTGAACGTCCCTTCGAGAATGTGATGCGTGTTGCGCCCGCGCAGACAATCGATATGAAGATTGAGCTTCGCTGTCTCCGCAAACGATCGCCAGAAGTGTTCCGCAAGCTCGACCGAGAAGTTTCCGATCATCTGCCGCCGCGTCGGCACTTCGTAAACCAGATAAAACCGGCCCGATAAATCGATCACCGAGCGACACAGCGCCTCATCCATCGGCACCACGGCTTCACCATAGCGATTGATCCCTGACTTATCGCCGAGTGCCTGGACGAGGGCCTGGCCCAAGGTGATCGCAATATCTTCGACCGAATGATGATCGTCGATCTCCAGATCGCCTTTGCACGTCACCTGTAAATCAAATAACCCGTGCTTGGCGAAGAGCTCGAGCATATGTTCGAGAAATGGCAAACCGATCGAGACACTCGACTGCCCGCTGCCGTCAAGATTGAGCGCGACACGCACGTCAGTTTCTTTCGTCTTCCGCTGGACGTTTGCGATTCGTGATTGCATGGTCGTTTGTTTAGCCACAGATTTCACGGATTGCTTTCAACACGTAATCATTCTCTTCAGGCGTGCCGACGCTAAAACGAAAATACTCGCGCAACATCGGATACCCGCTCACGTCGCGGATGAGAATGTCGCGCGCGAGCAGCTCAGTAAAGATACGTTTCGGATCGGTGGCCGACTTCACGAGGATGAAATTCGCGTGCGAAGCCACCGGCGCAAGACCATCGATCTCAGACAACGCCGTAAACAGCCGGTCGCGCTCTGACACGATCTCGCGAACGAGTGGTCGCAGCTCGCTTTCGTAGTTTTCAACAGCAACTTCGGCAGCGACTTGCGAAAACACATTCACGTTGTAAGGCAACACTGCTTTACCGATCTCGCGGACGAGGTCAGGCGATGCGAGCAGGTAACCGATGCGCAATGCGGCGACAGCCATGGCTTTCGAGAACGTCCGCAGAACGATCAAGTTCTCGTACTCTTTCAGTAAAGGCACGACACTGCGACCGGCAAACTCATGATACGCCTCATCGATTACAACCAGGCCTCGTGAGGTTTTTAGCAGCGCTCTCAACGCCGCGTCGTCGATCACGCAACCCGTCGGATTGTTCGGCGAGCAAATGATCGTTACGTCGGGTTGTTTTTCTTCAATGAATCGCTGGAGCGCTTCGCTGTCGTACTGCAAATCAGGAGTTAAAAAAACCGTTTCAACTTCACCGCCAAGCACCGTGGCGACTTGTGCATACAGCAGAAAGGTCGGTACGGAAAGCAGCAGCCTCTTTCCCCGTTCCATCGTCACCATCAGCAATGCCTGGATGAGCTCGTTGGACCCGTTCCCCGCGATGATCCCATCAGACTTCCAACCCGCAAAGTTAGCCAAACATTCATTCAGACTGGACGGCACGAAGTCCGGATACTGCGACCACTTGCGCTCCGCAAACCTGCGCAGCACTTCCTCTTTGATATGAGGCGGCGCATCCCACGGGTTCTCGTTTTGATTGAGCTTCAACGAAGCGTGATACGCCGGGAGCGTGTAGGCTTTAACCGCGCGAACTGATGGTTTGATGGGATTCATAAAGAACCTTTCTCACGCGGCGGCGTAGCGGCGCAGCGCGGTTGCGTCTTCGTTGCGCCATTGCCCCGCTGCGTGAGCATTTCTTTTCTAATCAATGCAGACCTCGCATGTCCGATCAAGCCCTCGCTCTCAGCGAGCACGGCCACACTCTCCGCCGCTTCGGCAAATGCGTCTTCCTCGTATCGCAACAGACTCGTGCGCTTCACAAAATCATAAACCCCGAGCGCCGACGAAAACCGCGCCGTCCGGCTCGTCGGCAGCACGTGATTTGGACCAGCGAGATAATCACCAACCGCTTCCGGCGTGTAACTTCCAAAGAAGATAGCGCCCGCATGTCGAATGTTCGCGGGAATCGCTTCATCACTCGTCACGACCTCAACGTGCTCGGGCGCAAGCTCATTCACGAGCGCACACGCCTCATCCAGCGTCTCAACCAAAACGATCGCGCCGTAATCTCTCAATGAAGCCACTACTATTTCCCGCCGCGGCAATGATGCTGCTTGCTTTTCGACCTCCTCTGCGACACTTCTCGCCAGCGACTCGCTGTTCGTAATCAAAACCGCCGACGCATCTTCACCGTGCTCCGCCTGGGCCAACAGATCCGCTGCAACGAAATCGGCACGCGCCGTTTCATCTGCAACGATCACAACCTCCGTCGGCCCCGCAATCGCATCAATGCCAACAACGCCGAACACGATCTTCTTCGCCGCAGCGACGTATTTATTGCCCGGCCCGGTTATCTTATCGACACGCGGCACGGTCTCCGTGCCAAAAGCGAGCGCCGCAATTGCCTGCGCACCTCCAACCGCATAAACCTCGTTAACATTCAACTCAACCAACGCTGCAGCGACCGCGGGACTCTCCAACAACGTTCGCGGTGGCGTCGTAATAACTACTCGCTCGACACCCGCAACGAGCGCCGGCACGACATTCATCACCACCGACGACGGATACGCAGCAGTACCTCCCGGCACGTACAACCCAACTCGTTCGAGCGGCGTGATCCGCTGGCCCAAATGAACCCCCGCGCGCGGATTAATCGTCCACGATTCTTCAACCTGCCGCTCGTGAAACTCCCTTACATTCTCAATCGCCTCACGAAGCGCACGCCGCACGCGTTCATCAACTCCCGCCGCACACCGTACCAACTCTTCTTCATCGACCCGTATTTGCTTCAACTCAACCTTATCAAACCGCGCCGTGTAATCGATCAGCGCCTCATCTCCCCGCATACGCACGTCATCAATAATCGCGCCTACAACACTCATCAACTCCGCATCGAGCGCAACCGACCGCCGCGCCAGGCGCGCCACCAACTCCATCTTGTTAATCCTGCTTATCATTTAATCCTGTTACCAGTTAACTACGGACTTAAGCGCCTCAAACAATCTGCCAACCTCTTCACCCTTCAACTGGTAACTCGCGCGATTCACAACCAGCCTTCCCGTCGACTCCGCAATCTCCTCAACCACTGTCAACCCATTCTCCTTTAGCGTCACGCCAGTCTCGACCAGATCAACAATCATATCCGCGAGGCCGAGCGCCGGAGCGAGCTCGACCGATCCAGAAAGCTGAATAATCTCCACCGGTATCCCGCGCGCTCCGAAATGCGCGCGCGCAATCTGCGCATACTTCGTCGCGACACGAATCATCCCCTGCACGTTCGTCAAAGCTTGCGGATCAGGCGCAGCCACGACAATACGACAACGCGAAATCCCGAGATCGAGTGGCAACAGCAGATCCGCTTCCGACTCGAGCAACACATCACGCCCGACAATCCCACAATCCGCAATCCCATGCTCGACATAAACCGGCACATCCGCTGGCTTCACGAAGATAAACCGGTACTGTCCCGTCTCATCTACGAGCGCGAGACGACGCGAATTCACGCCATCGCTCAAACAAATACCCGCACGCTCCAGCAGCGCGAGCGCGCTTTCCTGCATGCGTCCCTTTGCTAGCGCAATCGTAATCATCTTTCCTGTGTGAGATTGCGTCCGAGCACTTCTGTCAGCGCGTCGAGATTGAGAACAAAGCCGACCGCCGGCTCCGCACGGCCGAAGCTCCCGGTTAGACCATCGTAACGACCACCGCGCCCCACGCTCGTCCCCGCGCCGTGCACGAAGATCTTCAAACTCAGTCCAGTGTAGTAATCGAGACTCGACACGTCGCCCAGATCGATTTCGAAAAATTTGTCAAATCCGTGTTGCTCGATCTCGGTCCAGAGCTCTTCGAGTGAATCAAGTGCGGCGAGCGATCGCGCGTTTGTGATCGCGTTGCGCGCTGATTGAATAACGTTACGCTTGCCGGTTAGTAGAGTGGGTTGTGCAAAGGCGCGCGCGTTCATGTTGGTGTAATTGCGGAGGAACCGGTTCAACTCGGCAGTTTCGCGCGTATCGATCAACCGTCTGAACTGTTCGCGCGCGCCTTCTTCCAGATTCAAGTGCGCCGCGACGCCGTTGAAGATCTCGACGTTGTTTATCGTGATGCAATAACGCGATTGCAAATTGAGCCGCGACAAAATCTCCACCGCCAGGCGCAGCACTTCGAGGTCTGCGGGCTTGCCGCCAGTGCCGATCAGCTCACAACCGAGCTGCGTATTCTCGCGACGCCATTCAGCGTGTGACTGTGTTTGCTGCCGAAAGACCGGAGCGGCGTAACAGAAACGCAGCGGTCGTGGTCGTTCAGACAAAAGCGTCGCGGCCATGCGCGCGACCGAGCTCGTCACGTCAGGTCGCAGTGCAAGCAGACGACCGTCGTTGTCAGTAAAGCGGAAGCCGCGTTCAGCTTCGCGCTGGCCCATCCCTTGTTCGAAGAGGTCGTAATAATCGACTGACGGCGTGATCACTTCCTCGTAATTCCAGGCCTGGAAGACAGACATCGCAACGTCTTCCACCGTGCGGCGCAGGCGCGCTTCGGCGCCGATGTAGTAACGCATTCCGGCTGGAATTCTGGAGGTCATAAAAAGTACCAAATGAAAAACCCGCTACCGGCTTCGTCGTCGGTAGCGGGTTTGGAAATCGTTTTTTGCGCTTTAGCTTGCTTCTATCAGCGCCGCGAACACGATCGCCAGCCCGCCACCGGTGTGGTGGTGATGCCAGTACGCATGATGGCCGCGATCGGTCGTAAACATCGTCCTCGGCTTATACCTGAGCGCTGAGGTAATTGTCAAACATTCCGCGTTCATCCGCGAAAATCCGCGGCTAAATCATCCTCCCGGAATAAACGGCCGCGATTGCACAATGTAGATCTGCCCCTTCATGTACGCCCACTCAATATCCTGATCGCGCGCGCCAAACACGCGCTTGATCGCCGTCGCCGCGCGCACCAAGCGACGTATCACATCATCAGTCAACACCACCCGATCGCCTTCGATCGGCACTTCCTTTACACCGCCGTTCTCATCAAACGTCAACAAGCTATCTTCAGCAGAGCGCGTCAACACCTGAATCGCATTCGTGCGTGGACGAAAGATGATCTGCTCCGCTATGCGCTGACCTTCAACCACCTTGATCCCTAAGCCCCGCTTCGCGCTGATATAGATCGCGCCCTTGTTTTCATTGTCGAAAGGATCCGTGCTGATCATCACGCCCGAGCTCTCGGAATTGATTCCCTCCTGCAACAGCACCGCCATGAAGATCTTCGAGTGGTCCACGCTCGCACGTTCGCGCGCTTCATACGCTTCGAAGTTCCAAAGCGACGCCCAGACTTTCTTGATCGCATCAATCAACTGCTGTTCGCCGCGTACGTTGGGCACAGTGGTGTAGAGACCGGCGCCACTAAAGTTGGGCAAGTCTTCGGAGTTTGAAGAGCTGCGCACGAACAGACCTTTGTCCGGGTATTCACGCAAGACTTTCTGTAGCACCATTTCTTTGAGCTTCGGATCAAACTCAGCACTCTCAATCTTCTGCCGCAGCCCGACCAGTTGCTCACGGCGATAAGCAGGATCGTGTATAAACTTCTGATCGTTCAGCAGCCCGTAGATCGTGTCGTCGCCGCCCCCGCCG
>Ga0208338_1000096_pt1 | contig 26507 bp, 25 predicted proteins | sample ForSoiNitrogNN91_FD_187858 | JGI IMG/M metagenome (GOLD analysis project Ga0208338, IMG submission 187858) | Forest soil microbial communities from Browns Valley, California, USA, that are Nitrogen fertilized - NN91 (SPAdes) | ecosystem: Environmental > Terrestrial > Soil > Temperate forest ...
TCAGGAAGAGGGGCTTGCCCCCGCTGGTCCAATCCAAGGAACAGCGGGGGCAAGCCCCTCTTCCTGACTTGTTCTATTTTCAGTGACGCGATGCCCTGTCACGCGCAGGCTAAAAAAAGGTGGAACTCCTTCTACCAAGAAGTCCCACCGTTGTACTTGAAAACAGTGTGTTGTGATTCTGTGGCCTACATCCCTTTTCTGAAACTTCTCGGTGTGACTCCGGCGAAGCGTCGGAAGGACGTAGTAAAGTGACTCTGACTCGAGAACCCGGATCGGAGCGCGATCTCTGCGATCGGAAGCGTCGTGTCTTCCATCAACGTCCGCGCCCTTTCAATTCGCTGTTCCGCGATGTAACCAGTCGGCGTCATGCCAATTGACTGTTTGAACGCGCGCGAAAAATGGAAGTAACTCATCCCCACCTCTCTCGCAACCGCGCGCAACGCCACACGCCCCTCCTGCTCGTTCGCCAGATGCTGATCAATCAAATTAATCGCTTTCCGTAAACGGTGCGGCGCCATCCCACCCTGGCCCAAACGTACATTGCGCACCGAGCTGTAATGCTTGAGCAATTGCACCGTCAGACCAACTGCCAGCGAATCAGCATAAATCTTCCCGACGAGGTTTGCTTCTTTCAACTCTTCCAAAAGCGACAAGGCAATGTGTCGTATGTGATTCGACTCCACACCGAGCTCGGGCTTGAGCCCTAACTCACTGTAGGCGAGTTGAAACTTAGCCGCGGTGCTTCGGATAAAAAATGGTCGGAGATACAGCAGCACAAAATTGCGACTCTCCGGACCGGAAGACTCAACACTCCATGACGTTTGCGCCGGCATGATCGCCACTTGCCCCATGCCCACTTCGCCATCACAAGCGTGTTCGTCAACGGTGGCTTTGACATGCAAAGGTGCGCCCAGATTCACAAGGACGCAGTGCTGTTCAGAAACTGGCGCAGGCATTTCAGCCATGTCGTATCGTAGATGCACGACGCGAATGTCCTGCCACGCGCAGGCATCGCTCGAGGCTACTACGGCTTCCGGATAAGCGCTGGCGATATCGTCAGTGGAAAGTGTTTGCCTGCGAATCTCTCGCCTCGCGGCGCCGAATCTCGCTGGGTTGATGACTGGTGGAGGATAGGTTGCTGGTGTTGTGAAACTACCGATTTGTTGCATGACATCCCTCTTCAGTAATTTTCATTCGTTGTGGGATGAAAATAGAGAAATGCCGAATCTTCAGAAACCCTCAATAGTGCAGATTTCCGGTCCGCCTTTTCTGTAGCATCGGGTTCCCACAAAAGGGTTACCCGCGACTAACCTTGCCCGCTCAGCACCCAGTCAGCACCCAGTCAGCAACAGACCGTTAATCCCCGCAAAGCACCGCAAGACGCATCTTTCCGGCGTTCCTAAACTCCTCAAAAACCGGAAAGGACCCAAGTATATGAGTGCAATCGTTTCTTATGGGCTTCAATCGCCAGAACCACACTTCACCGGATCGTCGTCGATGGCGTGGAGGTGTTTTATCGCGCCGCCGGACCGGAACGCACCTGACCAGACCCGTGGTTACGTCGGTCATTATCGGGGCGAAGCGTCGCGCGCAACTAGCAGACAATCTGGCAGCAGTGGATCTGGAGTTGAGTCACGATGAGATCAAGCAACTCGACGATGTGAGCGCTCTTCCAGTGGAATATCCGGGCTGGATGGTTGATTGGCAAAGCACTGGTCGCTTGGATCCCTCAGCCCACAAGGCCATTGAAGATCTAACGGCTTTAGGGAAATGAATAGCTAGGCAGAGAACAAGTCAGGAAGAATTTTGATCCAGTAGAATAGAACAAGTCAGGAAGAGGGGCTTGCCCCCGCTGCTGCTTAGTTACGGCGGGGGCAAGCCCCTCTTCCTGACTTGTTCTATTATCAGTTCCTGACTTGTTCTATTCAGGGCACAACGGTAAATGTAATTTTGTTGGATTCGAGCGTTGGACCATCACAACAATCCAGGCGGCGTTGAAGTGAGAGCTCGTAGGTGCCCGGTGGCAGTGCGTCGTACCATGATTCAGCTCCGGTTGAAACACTGCTATCCACAAGCACGAACCAATCAATGTCCTTCTGTGCTTTTGGATCAAGAACGATCTTCTGCGGCAAATTGATGTCCTTACACGTCTCATCGTGCTTGGCAATCTGTCGCACACTCGAGGTCCATTTCATGATTGGAATCAACTGCCCGTCTCTCGTAAGCTTCGGCAAGTTCTGGTAAAGGTTTGATGAAAGACAAACATTTTGTGGATTCATGGCCGTATTGGTCATCGTGAGCGTGATCAGGATCGGATCGCCAACCTTGAACCGATCCCTTGACTCCCCAATCTCGGTTCCAGCCCTGATTGTGAGTTGCAATGGAGCCTGTGCTCTCGCCTGCGCACTCGCGGCAATCAATAACCCAATCACTATCGCAATTGTTTTAGTCATACAAAAACCTCACACAAAAAATAGCGATTCACGGTGGTCCAGTATTACGTGCAATTGCTCGAATCTGCCCCGTTTTGACATCGCCCCAATCCCGCAAACGAACACATCTTTGAGCAACGTACGATAAGACACTCTTGTTACCGGCTGCTATTTTCGCGGTGTTCGATAACACATAGAGGAAAGAGAGCCCATGCGTATAAATGCAGCCAGACTCGCCGATCAGGACCACGCGGAACTGACGTCAGGACTCAGTCGCGAAGGAGTCTCAGAAATCTCAAACGAATTGCGTCGACTACTCGCCGACGCGTTTTCACTTTACATAAAGACAAAAAACTTTCACTGGCACCTGAGTGGTATTCACTTCCGAGACTACCACCTGCTGCTCGACGAACATGCCAGTCAGATCTTCGCCATCACCGACGACATCGCAGAACGCGCGCGCAAGATTGGCGGCACGACGATTCACTCGATCGGTGAGATTGCGAAAAATCAGCGACTGAAAGACAACGATGACGAGTTCATCGCCGCCGTCGAGATGATGCGTGAGCTTCGTGAAGATAACCAGAAGTTCATCGATTCACTGCGAGTGACGCATTCGATTTGCGAGAAGTATGAAGACGTCGCTACCGCCAGTTTCATAGAGGTTTGGATCGACGAGGCGGAACGCCGGCATTGGTTCTTAACGGAGATCGTGCGCGAGCTGTAACTGCGAATTTTATTGGGAGGGATTTATGAGCTCTGTAGAACTGATGACTGACGAAACTATGAAGGTGACGACGCTGCGGCCACCATTTCCACCATTCACCCGCGAGACAGCAACTCAGAAGGTCAGGCTTGCGGAAGATGGATGGAATACGCGCGATCCGGAGAAGGTGGCCCTGGCCTATTCGCCGGATTCGCGCTGGCGAAACCGCGCCGAGTTTGCCAACGGCCGCGCGGAGATCATCGCGTTTCTCAAACGCAAATGGTCCCGAGAGCTCGATTACCGGCTCATCAAGGAGCTGTGGGCCTTCGACGGGAATCGCATCGCCGTGCGCTTCGCCTACGAGTGGCATGACGACTCGCAAAACTGGTTTCGCTCTTATGGAAACGAGAACTGGGAATTCGATGACAACGGATTGATGCGCCGGCGTTATGCCTGCATCAACGATTTGCCGATCAAGGAATCGGATCGCAAGTACTTCTGGCCGCTGGGCCGGCGTCCCGACGATCACCCGGGCCTTAGCGATCTCGATCTATAGGGAGTTGAGAAATGCTCAAGACAGTTCAACTCATCAATCGCGACACTAAGCTTAATGGTCACTCAGCTATGCCTGAAGGATTGTACGAGAACCGCTTCGGAATAACGGTCGACGGTGTAATTCAGCAGACAGCCAAGGATGAGCTACTGATTGACGTGATTAACCGCAGCGGTATTCAGCTAGCTCACGTTTGCTATCACCCGCAGCTTGGCCCAATTCAAACCTGTGACACATGCATGGTTGAGATTGACGGCGAGCTCGTGCGGGCCTGCGCCACTCGAGTATCGCCAGGCCTGAGTGTCAATACGAATTCCAGCGTCGCGAGCGCAGCGCAACGCGAGGCATTCGATCGGATTCTCAGCAACCACCTGCTTTACTGCACGGTTTGCGACAACAGTAACGGCAACTGCACCGTACACAACACGACAAAGCTGTTGGGAGTTGAACATCAGAACATTCCTTTTCAAACTAAACCATACGCCGTCGACAACACGAATCCGTTTTATCGTTACGATCCAAACCAGTGCATCCTGTGTGGACGCTGCGTGGAGGCCTGCCAGAACCTCGAGGTCAACGAAACGTTATCAATCGACTGGGAAAGTCCACACCCGCGTGTGCTCTGGGACGGCGGCTCGACGATTGGCGCGTCGAGCTGTGTGTCATGTGGTCATTGTGTAACGGTCTGCCCGTGCAACGCATTGATGGAAACTTCGATGCTGGGCCACGCCGGTTTTTTGACTGGAATACCCAAACCCGCGCTCGACGGCATGATCGAGATCGTGAAAGGAGTCGAGCCTGAGACCGGGTTTGACACGATCATGCGCGTATCCGACGCCGAAGAGGCGATGCGAGAGTCGCGCATTCGTCGCACCAAAACAGTCTGTACTTATTGCGGCGTTGGTTGCAGCTTCGATGTGTGGTCCAAGGATCGACACATTCTGAAGATCGAGCCGTTTGAAGGACCGGTAAATGGCGTCTCGACGTGTATCAAAGGAAAATTTGCGTGGGACCACATTAACAGTGAAGACCGTTTGACGAAGCCGCTCATCAGGGAAGACGGCGTGTTCAGAGAGGCGAGTTGGGAAGAAGCCCTGAGTCTCGTGGCCCGGCGCTTAAATGAAATCAAAGCGGCGAATGGACCTGACTCAATCGGCTTGATTTCGTCTTCGAAGTGCACGAACGAAGAGAGCTTCCTCATGCAGAAGCTCGCGCGCGCCGTAGTTGGTACAAACAACATCGACAACTGTTCGCGTTACTGCCAGTCGCCTGCAACTACCGGGTTGTTTCGAACAGTTGGTTATGGTGGCGACTCGGGCTCGTTCACTGATATCGCCGCGGCTGAATTGGTGATGATCATCGGCAGTAACACGGCCGAGAGTCATCCGGTACTCGCTACCCGCATCAAGCGCGCGCAAAAACTTCACGGTCTGAAATTGATCGTCTCGGATCTTCGCGAAAACGAGATGGCGCGGCGTGCCGATGTGTATCTACATGCGGAACCCGGAACCGATCAGATCTGGTTGTCAGCCATCACGCGCTATCTGATCGACAACGGATTTGCAAAGACTGAATTCATCAACGATCACGTAAACGGATTTACAGAGTATCGAAAGAGCCTTGAGCCTTTCACTTTGGAATTCGCTTCGCAACGTTGCCGGTTGCCCATCGACGTGCTGAAGAATGTGGCCCACATGATCGCGGAAGCGGAGACTGTGTGTATCTGCTGGGCGATGGGCGTCACTCAGCACAGCATGGGTTCGGATACGTCCACCGCAATCTCAAACTTGCTCCTTGTTACCGGCAACTACATGCGGCCCGGCACCGGCGCGTATCCGTTGCGCGGACACAACAACGTACAGGGAGCCAGCGACAACGGCTCGATGCCGAACTTCTTTCCGGGTTATCAGTCAGTCGAAGATCCAGCGATCCGGGCGCGTTTCGAAGACTATTGGAAGGTCACTCTTCCGCCGAAAACAGGTCTCGACAATCACCAGATGGTTGACGCCATTCAAGCGGGCAAACTCAAAGCCATGTACATCATCGGCGAGGAGATGAGCATCGTCGATTCGAATGCGAACTATGTTGACGATGCCTTCTCGAAGCTCGAGTTCATGGTCATCCAGGAGATCTTTTTTGGAGACGTTTGCCAGTATGCGGACGTGGTCCTGCCCGCGACGCCGAGCTTGGAAAAGGATGGGACGTTTACGAGTAGTGAGCGCCGTATCCAGCGTCTCTATCAAGTGTTTGAGCCGCTCGAGGGATGCCGGCCTGATTGGCAGATCATTCGCGATGTAGCAAACCACATGGGCGCTGATTGGAAGTATCAGCACCCGTCGGAAGTGATGGACGAGATCGCCGCGCTCACTCCGTTGTTCGCGGGAGCTTCTTACGAACGTTTGGAAGGATACCAGTCGCTTCAGTGGCCGGTGGCGCCCGACGGCTCGGACCAACCATTGCTGTACACGAAAGACTTTCCGTTTCCCGACGGCAAGGCGCGTCTGTTTCCAACAACGTGGAACGAGCCGCCCGAGCAACCTGATGCCGAGTTTGATCTGCACGTGAACAACGGCCGTCTGCTGGAACATTTTCATGAGGGCAATCTCACGTATCGCACTGCGGGAATCGCTTCAAAGACACCGGACACATTCGTTGAAGTCTCGCCGGAGTTAGCGAACGAGCGAAAGCTCACGACTGGTAGCTGGGTCCAGCTTACTTCGCGCTACGGAAAGATTCGTGTGCGTGCTGTTGTCACTGATCGCGTGCACGGAAAAGAACTGTATGTGCCGATGAATTCAGTTGAGAGCCCGATAAACCGTCTGACGAGCAGCTATACAGATCCGGTAACGCATACGCCGGCTTTCAAGGAAGTCGCGGTGAAGATGACTGTTTTGGGAGAGGTTGGCGAGAATCCTTTGCCGAGAACGAACTCGCGTTGGGGACATCCGACGCCCCAACGTGGTGTTGAAGTCGAGCGTAAATGGAATCGTCCTGACTACCGCTTACCGGGGCCGAAACTCATTCAGATCCAACCGCTGCGAGCTAGGTAACAAGGGGGCATCATGGCGCAACCAATACGATTGACACTACGACCGCGCAATCCGCAACACGAGCTGGATGTGCGACTCGAAGCCGCGCCTGCAAAACACGCGGAGGCGATTCTCGCGGCTTATGAGGTCCTTCAGCTCATGCACGAGAAAGGCGTACTCGAGTTGATGCGTGGAACGTTGGGTGGAGGCGAGGTGATAGTTGAGCAGGCAGTCGCAGTCGCTAAAGATCCGGCATCGATTCGCGCATTACGAAACGCACTGCTTTTGATCAAGGCGCTCGGCGAAGTAGAGCCGAGCTTTCTAAATGATTTTACGAGCGCTTTGCCAAAAGCCCTGGTCCAGGCGAACCGTGAAGAAGCAAAGCCACCCGGCCTCTTCAAATTATTGCGAACATTTTTTGATGCGGACTTTCGACGTGGCTTAGCGGCTTTCAGCGATCTGCTGCAAGTGTTTGGACGAAATCTGACGAACAAGGTTAGGGAAAATGGGAACACATAATCGATGGATAATCGCTGTTGCGGGTATATGCATGCAGATCGCCTTGGGTGCGGTCTACGCGTGGAGTGTTTTTCGAACGCCGCTGGCGACTCAGTTTGGTTGGACCACCGCTGAAGTCACGCTAACGTTCACGATCAGCATCTTCGCGCTGGGAGTCGCAGCATTCTTTGGCGGTTTGTGGCTCAGCCGAAAAGGGCCACGCGTCGTCGCGATCACGGGCGGCGTGCTTTACAGCCTCGGAGTTTTTCTGGCGAGCTTTTCTGCAAACAAACTCTGGTGGTTGTACATCAGCTACGGATTTATCGGCGGAGTCGGTCTTGGGTTTGCTTACATCGTTCCGGTGGCCGTGCTCGTGAAATGGTTTCCTGATCGTCGTGGATTCATCGCGGGAATTGCGGTCGGTGGATTTGGAGCCGGCGCGTTGATTACAGCGCCAGTCGCGACGTATTTGATCAAGAGTGTTGGAGTGCTTGATACGTTTGCATACCTTGGAGGTGCTTATCTTATCGTCACAGTGATAGCAGCGTTCTTTATGCAGAATCCTCCCGAAGATTGGCGACCCGCCGGCTGGACGCCGCCCGCTTCGCAAGTATCACAACGTGCTGGAGGAGACTATACGCTGACCAGCGCGCTACGAACGTGGCAGTGGTATGCGTTGTGGTTGTTGCTATTTCTAAATACGTTTGCGGGCATCTCAGTCATCTCGCAGGAGGCGCCGATATTTCAGGAGCTCGTTGGTGTGACCGCTGTGGTGGCAGCGAGCATGGTTGGTGTTGCGAGCATCGGCAACGCGGTTGGCAGAGTGTTTTGGGCGTGGGTTTCGGATCTGATTACCAGGCGCGCGACGTTCCTCGTGATGTTCCTGTTACAGGTGCTGCTGTTCTGGTTGCTGGCGCGTGCCAACATGGTGGCGGGTATGACTGTACTCACGTTTGTTGTGTTGATGTGTTACGGCGGGGGCTTCGGTACGATGCCGGCGTTTGCGGCTGATTACTTTGGCTCGAAAAATGTTGGACCGATTTACGGGTTGATGTTAACGGCGTGGGGGACGGCCAGTGCCGTTGGACCATTGTTGATTGCTTACCTGCGTCAGAGTACGGGGGCGTATTATCGTCCGCTGCACGTGATTGCTGTCGTGATGGCGGTCTCAGCAGTGCTGCCCCTGGTGATGTCTCCGCCGGGCTTGCGCCGTGAAAGTGAGTTAGCGAAATCAGAAACTCCGCCGGTGAGATCGAAGGCTGCATAAGACTATGGACGTCGAACCCATTCGCATTTTGGTCGTTGAAGATCATCCGGTGTTTCGCGAGGGTTTGAGCACGATCATTGGTTCGCAGCCGGACCTGCTGCTCGTGGCACAGGCTACGAATGCGGTCGAGGCGTTGTCGGAGTTTCGTCGATCGATGCCTGACATCACGCTCATGGATGTTCGGCTGCCAGGCAGTGATGGGATGGACGCGTTGATTGGAATTCGTGGTGAGTTTCCGCGCGCGCGCATCATCATGTTGACAACGTTGGACTGCGATGGCGAGATTCAACGCGCGTTGCGGGCCGGCGCCTCGGCGTACATTCTCAAGAGCATGCCGAGTAACGAGCTGCTTGACGTTATCCGATCGGTTCATTCCGGCCAGCGACGTGTTTCTCCCGGAGTTGCAGTGCGACTTGCGGAGCGCATGTGTGACGAGGATCTGACGACGCGCGAGATGGAAGTGCTGCGCCTCATTCGCGACGGCTTCCGCAACAGGCAAATCGCCGACGAGCTCGCCATCGCCGAAACCACCGTCAACTACCACATCAAGCACCTGCTCGATAAACTCCAGGCCAACGATCGAACCCACACAGTAACGATCGCAATCCGGCGCGGTTTGCTTCAAGTGTAGTCTTAAGATAGTAAGGAAGAACAAAACACATAAAATAGAACAAGTCAGGAAGAGGGGCTTGCCCCGCTCGTGGAATCCAAGTAACGGCGGGGGCAAGCCCCTCTTTCTGACTTGTTCTACTCTTACAAACTTGTTTTGTACAACATCCGCTCGCCTCGTCCGAACTTTCGAAAGACAATCGAGCCTGGAACTGTGATCACGACCCACGCAGTAACGATCGCAATCCGGCGCGGTTTGCTTCAAGTGTAGTCTTAAGATAGTAAGGAAGAACAAAACACATAAAATAGAACCAGTCAGGAAGAGGGGCTTGCCCCCGCTCGTGGAATCCAAGTAACGGCGGGGGCAAGCCCCTCTTCCTGACTGGTTCTACTACATTTACAAACTTGTTTTGTACAACATCCGCTCGCCTCGTTCGAACTTTCGAAAGACAATTGAGCCTGGAACTGTGATCACGACTTCGGTTCCGCATGTGGAGCTGACGAGCGTGAGTTTTCCGCCGATGCGGGCGGCGCGTTCCTTCATTCCCTGGAGACCGAAATGTTCATCTTTCCGCTGGCTCAAAACGACGGAATCGATACCGACACCATTGTCTTTGACCCGTAAGTAAAGATCCTGTTCATATCTCAACTCGACCTGCAAGCGAGTCGCGTGCGAGTGGACGATCGAATTTCGGATCGCTTCATACCCGATCCGATAGACTTCATCTCGCACTATCGGATGCATCTCCCTCGACTCGCCTGTCACTGAGAAATTCACCGTCATCGACGTCGGTATCAAACCGTTCTGCGTCGCTCGCCGAAGCGCTCGAGCCAGCTGGCAATTGACAGCGAAGCCCATATCCATCAAGGACGCTGGTTGTAAATCCGGCGGTTGTGCACTGAAGGCGGTCGAGCTTACCTCGGGAGATCTGTTGCGTGTCGCGGATTCACGACTGAGGCTGCTGTGAGGCAGTTGAACGCGTAACAGAAGTCAGCAGAGGGCATAGTAGTCCGGTAACGGACGAAGGCCTGAACCGTGATCGTGAGTAGTAACGCACGAATCTCATGAAGTGAAACGCGCCAGCCAATCAGCTTCGGCTGAGCTTGCCAAGGGTGGATAGGGTGAAGCCCCGAAAGGAACTTGGAAGCGGTGAAGACTTCATCGGTGAAGCGTGAGGTGAATCTCCGGCCCCTTGGCTCAAGTCACGGAACCGCCGTATGCGGACCCGCATGTACGGTGGTGTGACAGGGAAAGCCAGCGATGGCCTACCTATGTCGATTCAGCCCTTCGGACTTCTTTTAGTTACTGAATAACGCCGAAGGCGTTCGCTAATTTCAGCCCAGGGTTGGAGCGCCAGCGACAACCCTGGGACCATTACATAAAAAACGCAGAACCCTGAAAGGGTTCGCCAATTGAGGAACCTTTTCACGGTTGGAAATGATTCTTCATGCTAACCCACGGTTGTCGCTGGCACTCCAACCTTGCTGCTTGAAAAAATACATTGAATAAAACGAGCTTACGGATTCCAACAAGAGCCAAGTCTATGAGAGTGCTGGCCGCGGTGTTTTTCGTTCTCTCAGCCTCAGCCCTGAGTCTTACGAACGTCTCAGCCCAACAAAATAATCAGAAGCTTTCGGTGAAGGAGGAACAGGAAGGGAATTCGTTAGACGAGTTGCCGTTGACATCGAGAAACGCGCGACCTCAATCGCTACCTTAATAAGCCACTGGCTTGCCGTTAGGAACGCAAATCGTTAGAGCAAATCTTCTGTATTGCAGTTGGCTTTGGTGAGGCTAAATGGCCGGCTACACGTTCTGTTTATTGGTCCTCACAACGATTAACGGATTGTCCCAGTAAGCCATCCATTACACCGGAATCAACCTCACTCCGAAAGGTCGAGTCAAATTCGATGTCGCGAACCAGAACTCGGCCCAGGAATGCGGCAGGGATAGATATAAGGGGACCTCACCGTGTACCAACCTGCCAACAAGTAACGTTATGCCTTTACCGCCTGAACATCGAAGGTGATAGTGACTTCATCACCAACCAGGATGCCACCAGTCTCAAGCGTGGTATTCCAGGTAAGGCCAAAGTCCTTACGATTGATCTTGGTGGTAGCGGTCCAACCGATCCTCGTGTTGCCCCATGGATCTTTGCCTGGCTGCGTTGGTCCTTCGACAGCGAAATTAACTTTCCGCGTTACACCGTGAATCGTCAGATCGCCTTCGACTTGCAACTCTCCGTCTCCGGTGCGCGTGATGCGCGTCGATGCGAACGTTAGTTTCGGAAACCTCTCAACATCGAGAAAGTCAGCACTCTTCAGATGTGTGTCGCGATCGGCTTCACGTGTGTTGATGGAAGCGGCGTCGATCGAAGCTTCGACATGTGACTTCGTTACGTCCTGCTCATCTAGAGTGAGCACACCGGTGACGCCGGTGAAGTGTCCCTTAACATTGGTGATCATCATATGCCGAACCTTGAACTCGGCCATGGTGTGGACTGGATCGATATTCCATGTCGTGGTTGTTGGTCCAGGTGCGTTTGCGCTCATTTCTTCTCCCTCATTGCTTTGCCTCAAAAATCTTATCTCCGGAATCATGCACGCATGTAATGGCAACTGTAGCCGCCCGGATGCTTGCGCAGGTAATCCTGGTGATACTCTTCGGCGCTGTACCAGGTCGAGGCGGGCTCGATGGTGGTGGTGATCGGGCGCTGCCATTTCCCCGACGCATCGACGCGTGCCTTCACTCGTTCTGCCGTCGTCTTCTGTTCAGGCGTCTGCGGAAAGATCGCTGAGCGATACTGCGTGCCAACGTCGTTGCCTTGACGATTCAACGTGGTCGGATCGTGCAACTTGAAAAACCAATTCTCGAGCAGGTCTTCATAGCTAAGCACCGCCGGATCGAACGTGATACGGATCGCTTCGGCATGGCCCGACTTGCTGTCATGTGTGTCGTCGTATGTCGGATTTTCAAGCCAGCCGCCGGTGTAGCCGACTTCGGTATCGATTACGCCCGGCACCTCGCGAAGAATTTCCTCGACACCCCAGAAACACCCCCCGGCGAGCACGGCCACTTCTGTCCTTTGTACGTTTGCGTCTTGATCGTTCATGATTTTGTTCATGATAGCGCGTTCAGCGACAGGTCGGAAGTCGTATGAACTAACGTCAATGCGTGGCGCCGAGGACGCCACACCATTCGGTCGTTAACGAGTTTGGGAAGGATTCGAGAAAGAGCTCATCGATGTAACACCAACCCCAATCCTCACCCAGCTCGAAAGATTTGATGAACGGGTGATTGGTTGAGTGAAAGTGCTTGATAGCGTGTCTGTTTTTTGAATCATCGCAGCAGCCGACGTGACCGCAGGTGGCGCAAAGACGCAGATGAATCCACGTGTCGCCGATTTTCAAACACTCTTCACAACCATTCGGCGTTTTCGGAGTGACGTTACTGTTTTCAGGTAAATGCGAACAGCAGCTCATTTCATCAGCTCCTATTCCAGTGTCCGCCAGATCGGGAACGGCCAGTCATTGTCGGGTTGCAGATGGAACGTGTCTTCATCCGGGCCATACCATGGATCGTCGATTGTTACCAGCACTTCCAACTCTTCGTCGCTCATGTAAAACCTCCCCTGGGGCTTGCGCCCCAGGCTTTATGCTTTCGCCTGCTTCGCAGGCTCACGCTGTTTGAGAACTGGATTTTTCTTTTTTTATGAACTCGAGTAAGTCAGCATTGATGAGATCCTTGTGAGTCGAGCACATGCCGTGCGGCAAGCCCGGATAAACTTTCAACGTCGCGTCTTTCACGATCTTCGACGACACGAGCGCCGTAATCCCGATCGGCACGATCTGATCGTCGTCGCCATGCATGATGAGCGTCGGCACGTCGAACCGCTTGAGATCTTCAGTAAAGTCAGCCGATTGAGTGAAAGCGTAGACATTAGGGAAGCCGGCCAACAACGCTTGCAAGACGAAACTATCGCGCAAGCCTTCAGAGACTTTTGCCCCAGGCCGGTTAAAGCCGTAGAAGGGTATGCTGAAGTCTCTGAAAAACTGTGCGCGGTCGGCTTTAATTCCACCAAGCAATTGATCGACCACCTCAGGCGGAAGCCCATTGGGATTTGCTTCAGTCTTCACCAGCAACGGTGGGATTGCGCCGATCAGCACGATCTTCGCTACGCGCTCGGTGCCGTACCGGCCGATGTAGCGAGCTACTTCACCACCGCCGGTCGAGTGGCCCACGTGAATTGCATCGTTTAGATCGAGCGATTGGACCAGCGTCGCGAGATCGTCAGCATATGTATCCATGTCGTTTCCGTTCCATGGTTGGCTTGAGCGGCCGTGACCGCGACGATCATGTGCGATACAGCGATAGCCATTCGACGCCAGAAAGTACATCTGGTCCTCAAAGGCATCTGCGCTCAGTGGCCAGCCGTGACTGAACACGATCGGCTGTCCTGTGCCCCAGTCTTTGTAGTAAATCTGTGTGCCATCTTTTGTCGTGACGAAACTCATTTGTCTCTCCTTCCAGTTAATCTTTCGCCGCGGCTGCAAGAGTCTGCGGGATCTCACTCGTGTTTCCGATGAGCCATTCTTCGAAACGAATCTCGCCGAGCAGCGCGCCATCGTCCGGGACGAGTGAGCGTTCGCTCAACTCAGTGCCGAAGTAAGGCGCGTGCGGGTCAGCAATCACCTCGCGCGGATCCTTGCGCGCGCTGAGACCTCGGCTGATGAATTCATCGAAGCGAAACTCCTCCGGCCCTGCAATTTCAACAGTTCCACTTAACGGCGATCCCATTGCGACTTTCGCTACCGCACTCGCTACGTCTTCTGCCGCCATTGGTTGGAAAGCGACGGAGGGCAGTCGAACCGTGTTGCCTTCGGTAGCGGAGTCGGCGATGCGCGTCAGAAACTCGAAGAACTGTGTCGCGCGCACGATCGAATAAGGGATCGGTGATTCCTTGATCAGATTTTCCTGGGCGATCTTCGCACGCATGTAGCCGCTGTTGGGCAGACGATCAGTGCCGACGATGGACAATGCCACGTGATGGCCTACACCTGCAGACGCTTCGAAGGTGATTAAGTTGCGAGTTGATGTCTTGAAGAACTTCATCACCGCCGCGTCTTCGAACGAAGGCGAGTTTGACACATCGACGACTACCGACGCGCCTTCACAAACCTCGGCGAGTCCTTCACCGGTCAGGGTATTTACGCCGGAGTTTGGTGACGCGGATACAGCATCATGTCCGCGCTCCCTGAGCTTCGTGACGACCTTTGAGCCGATGAGTCCAGTGCCGGCAATAACGACGATCTTCATTTGTGACCTCCTGGCTTTTGGTTTGCGGTTTCTGTTGTTACGGGGATTAGCACTGGAGCATCCTTGTCCTTCACCAGGAACACGATAAACTTGGCGGGCTTGGTGCTGCTTGCGTTCCGGCTGACGAGATGAACGTCGTCAGGGGCTTCGTAGAAAGTTTGGCCCGCTGTCAGCGTTACTTCCTTCCCACCTTTCACCTGCATCACGACTGAACCTTCCAACACATAAACGAATGTTTGTGCGTTGTGCCGGTGGATAGGGTCCGAGCCGCCCGGCGGATAATCTGCTTTGACCATCAAGACTTCCTTGCCGGGAAGCGCCGTCAGATCTTTCGAGATGAGTGGCGTCACCTCGGCCTTCTGGGCCATCGCTGCGCCAGGAATTAGAAATAGTAGAACCAGCAGTAATTTCTTGTGCTTCATGATTAACCTCTTATGTTCGTGCGAGCTTGGAGGATTTTGCGCGCAACGGACAATTCTCGACACCCTAGATGGTACGAGTTGAAGATCACTCGATCGAGTTAGCGCTGAATCAACCAACGCCGGAGGGCGTTCGCTAATTTCAGCCCCAGGGTTGGGAGCGTCCGCGACAACCCTGGGATCCCGATAGCAAACAACGAATAACCCTGAAAGAGTTCGCCAACCTCCGAACCCTTTCAGGGTTCCAACGTTTCTTTTTCTTGATCCCAGGGTTCTCGCGAGTTCGAACCCTGGGTGTGCAACAAATAAATTGATTCAACCCTGAAAGGGTTCACCAATCTCCGAACCCTTTCAGGGTTCCAACGTTTCTTTTTCTTGATCCCAGGGTTCTCGCGAGCTCGAACCCTGGGTGTGCAACAAATAAATTGATTCAACCCTGAAAGGGTTCGCCAACCTCCGAACCCTTTCAGGGTTCCAACGTTTCTTTTTCTTGATCCCAGGGTTCTCGCAAGCTCGAACCCTGGGCTGAAATTAGCGAACGCCTTCGGCGTATTTTTCAAGCTGAACCACTACTAGTCGCTTGATTCACGGTTGATGCTGAATTTGTCTTTGCGTGGCGGGACGACGGTGACGCGAAGTCCGAACAGTCTTGCGTCTACTGAGTATGCGCCGGGACCAAGAAAGAAGAGTGCGGCCGACAGCAGTATTCTGAGAATGTAGACCACATCAATTGGACCGCCAGCCAACAACAGATTTGCTCCGGCTGCGAGACAGGCAATTACCGTGAGAATGGGTGTTAAGAAGCCGAGCAGAAGGCCGACTGAGATCAGACCGATTAATGAAACCAGCAACCAATGCAGAGAAGGGAACTGGTGCGTAAGGTTTAATGCGAACATCCCGGCTGCCGCTATCCTTAAGAGGAGTAACCCGATTCCCGGGCCGCCTTGAGGAAACATTGAGTAGAGTCTTTGCACAGCGGTAAATTATCGATTTCGCTGAGCGTCGAATACCCGAATTGAGGCTATCCGCCTATTACCCTTTTGGGGGATACGGTTTGCCACAAAAAGTCACAAAAAGCACAATCAGAACTGGAGCTTGAGGGCGAATTGGATGGAGCGGGGGCCGCCGAGTTGGTAGAGGGGATTGAAGCCGCCGTTTGCGCCGCCAGAGCCGAGACTGTTAGCCAGAGTTTGAGTTGAGCGGCCGAATAGTGGGCTGGTGAGGACGTTTGTGGGACTGCCGAAGTTCGGGTGATTGAAGAGGTTGAAAAACTCCGCGCGAAAACGAAGTCCCACTCTCTCCGTCACGCGAAACTGCCGCTGCAGTGAGAAATCAACCTGCCATGCTCCAAAACCTCGCAGCACATTGCGTCCGAGATTACCCTGCGTTCCGGTGGGTGCTGTTACAAACGCAGCGCGATTGAAGATCTTTCCTCCCGCGAACTGTGAGCCTTGAAGCTCGAGTGGCACACCCGCAATCACGTTCGGCCGAGGTGCGAGTTGCGTGCCCGCCGCGAAAAAACTTCCGCCGACAATGTTCACGGGTAGCGCTGATCTCGCGTAAAGGAAACTGTCGATCGACCAGCCACTCAGCATCGCGGGCAATTCATAAGTGACGCCAGCGGTGACTACGTGACGAATATCAAAATTAGAATTGCCACGATCAACTGTTGGATCAGCAACTTGATCAGGCGTGTTGATATTCGTCGCGATTGCGTCTGTCGACGCGACATCGATCGAATGCGACCACGAGTAAGAACCCAACGCCTGCAAACCACGCGACAAACGACGCTCAAACTTGACCTGCAAAGCGTTGTAGTCTGACGTCGCCGAATTATCAGTCAACGCAATGAAGTCAAAATTCGGATTTACGCTGAATAGATTTGTTACTCGCAGCAACTGCCTTCCACTCGCGCCAACGTAAGTGGCCGAGATACTCTGATCGTTTCCAATCGACTGCTCGAGCGCGACATTCCATTGATACGTGCGTGGCAATTTGAGATGAGGATCGGCAACGAGCATCGTCGCCACCGGCGGATTTGTTGTGAGTGCAGGAGGAGCAGCGTCTGCAGGACTCAGCGGAAACGGCGCGTTGGAAAAACTCTTGTCGAAGCTGTATGGAAAAAAGCTCGACACGCCTCCGAGTGATCCCTGTCCGAGATCGTAAAAAACTCCGAAGCCCGCACGCAGCGCGGCGTCCCAATTCCGAATTCCGCGGAATTGATAAGCAACTCCAACGCGCGGCGCAAAATTTCCGTAGGTTGTTTCATAAAGGGGCGTGCCGCGCGGCGCGAGTGTGATCGTCGCCGGATTGTCCAGACCAGTTACCGTGAATGGATCGTTATCTCGATTCTTGCCTTTCAACGCTGGATTGACATCCCACCTTAAGCCGTAAGTCACACTGAATCGCGGTGAGATCTTCCACGTGTCCTGCCCAAACGCCGAGAAGTTTTGCGACAGCAACGCATTCGTTTGGAAAGAGCTCGACTGGGCCAACAGCGCTGTGCCCGATATCGCACCACCTACTCCCGAGAACGCTGCAAATTGATGGTAAGCAGCCGGACTACTGAACGGCGCGAGCCAGCGATAGTCCACACCAAATTTCCATTGATGACTACCCTTTGTCACTGACAGGTTATCGATGAGATTCACTTGGCGTTGCTCAGTCGTCCCTTGCTTGCCTTGCACATATTGTCCCACACCCAGGAGGATGAATAAGAAAGTGCCATTCGCGGAGCTGATCCCGGAAGGAAACAGGAGCGAGTCAGGCAGTGGCGCTGCGCCGCCGAAATCGTCCATCACGAAATCGATACCGATCCGGTCATTGCTGTAGTTCGCTCGCACTTCATTGCTGATCACGGGGCTGATGATCTGTGTTAGACCGACTGTTCCAGTGTGCACCGAGGATGACAATGAATTTACAACGCTGAGCACTCGACCTGATGAGAAGAATGGCCCACGCTGATCGAAGTCAGACGGTGAAAAGTTGTACCTGCCAAAGATATTGAGCTTTGATCGCAAAGAGTGATCGACGCGAATACTGTATGCATCGAGCGACGATGGATTCGAAAAGCCGGCGTTGAATAGCGCCACACCTGCTCCGACTGCAGGTCCGTTCGCAACTGGAAACGCATTCAAATAAGGACGCATCGTTGCCGGCGCCTGCTGCCGCGCCTGGTTATCCGGCACGACAGTTTGCATGCTCGACGGTTGGCGCAGCCGTTGGCCTTCATAAGAGAAGAAAAAGAACGTCTTGTCTTTGATGATTGGACCACCAAGCACGCCGCCAAAGTCATTCAGTCGCTCCTTAGGCTTTGGCAAACCAGCGGCGTTAACAAACCAGTCTTTAGCGTCCAGTACGTCGTTCCTGAAGTATTCGAACAACGTGCCGTGAAAAGCATTCGTTCCGGAGCGCGTCGCGATCGAGATCTGGCCGCCCGGTGTGCGTCCAAACTCTGGCGCGAACGAAGACGTCTGAATGCGGAATTCCTGCATTGCGTCTACCGACACCAGACTGTTTGTCCCGCCTGAAGCGCTGAGCGCCGGTAAAGCGCCGGAAGCACTCTGCATCATGGCGATGAAACCAGTGACGCCGAAGTTAGCGCTGACCCCGTCAACCATGAAGTAGTTGGTGTCGGCGCGCTGTCCATTCACGCTGAATTGTCCCTGATCATTGAAGGTCGAGGGAGTAAGGACCACGCCCGGCGTCAGGTTAATGAGCGTCTGGAAACTCCGGCCATTCAGAGGAATGTTATCGACAAAGGTGCGGTTAACCACTGTACTGACCGTTGCTGACTCGGTATTCACGAGCGGCGCACCGCTTTCCACCATGACGGTTTCCGATACGTCACCGAGCGTCATCTGCAAGTCGATCCGCAGCGCATCCTGCACATGAAGGACCACATCAGGTTTGACGACCTTCTTGAATCCAGACTTTTGTATCTCGAGGCGATAAGAATTTGGAGGAAGATTTGCGAGGTGGTATTCGCCGGAGTCGTTCGTCACGACTTCATAACGGACATTCGTGGCCGCGCATACGGCAGCCACCTTCGCGTCGACGAGCAGCGCGTTCGCAGGATCTGTTATACGACCCGCGAGCGAGGCATTCGTAGACTGGGCAATGCCCAACGTAAATGACGTGAGGAGGATGAAAACTAATGCGGCTAATCGGCGCACAGGTCCAAACCTCACACTCAAAGGGATGCGAGAGGCTAACGGTGGAACGCGTTTGTGTCAATGGCAAAAAAGAGTAATTTGCCAATTACCCAAAAGAGTGATGTTCTCTGTGCAACCTCTGTGTTCTCTGTGTCTCTGTGGTTAATGAGTCACTAATAAAAACAACCACAGAGACACAGAGAACACAGAGGTTGCACAGAGAACATACTGAGATAAGATTGTGGACCTATGGAAAAAGCGCGCGGACGCCCACCACTCGCTATTTCGCTCGCCTTTGTATGCGCTTGCGTGTTGCTGGCGTGGTGCCCTGACACGTTTGCGCTGAATCCGAAGCTGGACGTCAGTCAGTATGCCCACACTTCATGGAAGATCCGCGACGGTTTTCCGAAGGGCATGATCTCCTCGATCGCTCAAACACCCGACGGATATCTCTGGCTGGGTACAGAATCCGGATTGTTCCGCTTCGATGGCATCAAGAATGTTGCCTTTCACCCGCCGGCAAATCAGGAGCTTCCTTCCAACTTCATCTTCAGCTTACTCGTCACCCGTGACGGGACTCTGTGGATAGGAACAGCAAAAGGTCTTGCAAGCTGGAAGGATGGCAAGCTCACGCAGTACGCCGAACTCGCCGGGCGTTATCTTTTCAAAGTCGTCGAAGATCACGAAGGCACGGTATGGGCCAGCGGCATGGCAGTATCGGTTGGCAAGCTCTGCTCGATTCGGAATGGCAGCGTGCAGTGCTTTGGAGACGACGGCAGTCTCGGCCGCGGGGCCTTCAATTTATACGAGGACCGGAAGGGAAATCTCTGGGCCGGAGTTAAGGATGGACTGTGGCGATTGAAGCCTGGACCACCAAAATTCTACTCACTCGCAGGAGAGCCTGACGGCATTCAGTGTTTCGGCGAAGACACAGACGGCACTCTGCTCGTTGGCTGGAACGGCGGAATTCATCGTTTTGTTGACGGGAAAACGGAGCCATATTCAATTCCCGGAATAGTGGGCCAGGTCCGAGGCCGCAGGATGCTTCGTGATCGTGACGGTAGTCTGTGGATCGGAACTTTCAACGAAGGACTCGTACACATCCACGAAGGAAAGGCGGATGTATTTGGGCTGTCGCAGGGCCTCTCAGGCGAAACTGGTTCCGTACTTTTTGAAGATCGCGAAGGCAATATCTGGGTGGGAACCGGGAACGGCCTCGATCGCTTTCGCGACTTTGCTGTCCCTGCGTTTTCTGTGAATCAGGGGTTGACGAGCCCGAGGGTACGATCAGTTATCGCAGACAGGAATGGGGGCGTGTGGATGGCTACTCCTGATAGCTTGAATCGTTGGAATAACGGGCAGGTTACGATTCTCAACGGTGGCTTCACTCCGAATTCTCTCTTTCAGGATGATGCTGGAAGAATCTGGGTTTCAACTCCGTTCGGATTCGGGTATTTGAAAGATGACCGTTTCGTTCCGATCAGCGCCGTGTATGGAGCGGTGGCTTCTATCACAGAAGACACGGCTGGAAATCTGTGGGTCGCTAACGAACACGCTGGTCTTTTTCAAGTACGCGGCGAGAATGTGGTCCAACAGATTCCTTGGTCTACATTCGGGCATAACGATCCTGGGACTGCGGTGAGCGCGGATCCGTTGCACGGCGGGTTATGGCTTGGTTTCTTTTCGGGTGGCGTCGCCTATTACAACGGAGGGCAGATCCGAGCGTCGTACACCGTCGCCGACGGGATGACCGCAGGCCGTGTGAACGACATCAATCTCGATCAGGACGGGACAGTCTGGATTGCGACTGAAAGTGGACTCAGCCGGATTAAGAATGGACGACTTGTCACCTTGACCAGCCGGAACGGACTGCCATGCGATGGCGTTCATTGGTTAAGAGCAGACGACGCTCATTCGGTTTGGCTCTACACGCCCTGTGGTTTGTTGCGCGTCGTGCGCGGCGAGCTGGATGCCTGGGCCAGCGCGATTGACCAAAACACAAACGCGCAGCCAACGGTCCATGCTGGTGTTTTCGATATTCTGGATGGAGTACCGGCTATCGCAACAGCAAACCACTTCAGTCCGCAAGTCGCAAAATCGACGGATGGCAAACTTTGGTTTTTGGTCGGAGAGGGCGGCATCAATGTGATCGATCCCAATCATCTTGCTTTCAACAACCTCCCGCCGCCGGTGCAAATCGAACAGTTCGTCGCGGATCGCAAAACCTACGAAGCGACAGCCGATGGAAGCGTGCGCCTGCCACCGTTGATACGCGACCTGCAGATCGACTACACCGCTCTCAGCCTCGTCGCTCCGGAAAAGATTCTTTTCAGATATAAGCTGGAAGGTCGCGATCACGACTGGCAGGACGCTGGCAATCGCCGGCAAGTGTTTTATAACGATCTTGGTCCCGGCACCTATCGCTTTCGCGTAATAGCTTGTAATAACAGCGGCGTTTGGAACGAGACCGGCACCTATGTCGATTTCACTATCACCCCGGCTTACTATCAAACTGCGTGGTTTCGCGTGTCGGTTGTCGTCTTGTTCCTGTTGGTGCTCGGTGTTCTTTACCAACTGCGTTTGCGACAAGTGGCGCGAGTGGTGCGCGGACGGATGGAAGAACGCCTCGAGGAAAGAGAGCGTATCGCGAGAGATTTGCACGACACCCTTTTGCAGAGCGTACAGGGACTAATTCTGAAGTTTCACGCAGTCTTAAGACAAATACCTGCCGATATGCCCGCTCACAACGCCCTCGAGAAAACACTGGACCATGCTGACGAGGTCCTCGCGGAAGGTAGAGATCGGATTCGAAATCTACGCGTTCAGACTGCGTCACTGAGTGACTTGCCGGCGGCGTTCCGCGCTGTTGCCGAAGAGACATCCGCGGGTCGTGAGGCGATCTTCAAGACAGTGGTTGAGGGACATGTCCGTGAGTTGCATCCGCTCGTGCTCGAGGAGTGTTATTGCATCGGACGTGAGGCCATCATAAATGCGTTGACGCATTCCGAAGGTCAACACGTCGAAGCGGAGATCACCTATGACCCACGACAGTTTCGTCTGCGCGTTCGTGACGATGGACGCGGTATCGATCCCAAAATTCTCGAGGCTGGTGGGCGTTCCGGTCATTGGGGATTGCAGGGAATGCACGAGCGAGCGCAGAAGATTGGCGGCCAATTGCGATTCTGGAGTCGACCCGAAACCGGGACAGAGGTGGAGTTGATCATTCGCGGAGCGACCGCGTACCAGGGCAGAAATCATTTAGCCGCGGATTTACGCGGATGAACGCGGATTAGATCTCGATGATGCCGCGCTTCACGGCGATCGTTACGGCGTGGGTGCGATCGTTGGCGCCGAGCTTGGAAAGAATGCTTCTCATGTGGGCTTTGACTGTTTCCTCGGAGATGTTGAGCAGTTGGGCCACCATTTTGTTCGCGTTGCCGGCCGCCACTTCGCGCAGCACCTCGATTTCGCGCCCAGTCAACGCATCGTCACTGTGATGCTGCGCCATGTCGATCGCGATTTCGGGTGGGATTTTTTTCTTACCGGCGTGGACCGTGCGGATTGTGTCAATCAGCTCCTTCCGCACCATGTTCTTTAGCAGATACCCGCACGCCCCGGCTTTGAAGGCGCGAGCCGCCTGTGCATCGCCGGTGTAAGTTGTCAGCACGATGATGCGAGCATCGGGAAACTCTTCGCGAATTTTCACAATGGCGTCGATGCCGTTGACCTCCGGCATCTGCACGTCCATCAGCGTCACGTCAGGGTGGTGAGTGCGAAACTGTTCCACCGCTTCACGACCATTGCTGGCTTCGGCGACAAGGATCATGTCCTGTTCACTTGCCAACACGGCGGCGATTCCTTCGCGCAGCATCGGATGATCGTCTACCGTTAGAATTCGAATAGAACCCGCAGCATTCATAGATATGCGCGGAGTGTACTACGATCTACCCACAGATTACACAGAATGTTTACCGAATCTGCGTAATCTGTGGATAACCACCGGTCCCCGGTTTAGTCCTGCTCAAATTCGAAATCCAAGCCAAACTGCTTTGGAAAGTCATCGCCACCGATGGCTGAGCCCATCACGACTTCGTTTGCTTCGCCGATCAGTGTTAGCTCAGGCGCTTCGTAATTGTTTTGCATTTGCTTACCTCCTTTCTTGCAAGTATTCATGCTGCTTTGAGAACTTGTTTTGCTTGCTCGGCATTTGCGCGATGGCGCAGCCACAGCTCAAGCAAAATGATCTGGCGCAACTGCGACTCGTTGCAGTCGAGCCCGAGACAAAGACGCTCGAGACGTGTGCGAACGCTATCGCGATCCACAAAGCCTCGTTCAACTGAATGCAGTGTCTTAGTCTTGAGCAGCGCGCGCGCCACAGGCCGTAAAGCACCCTGCCAGGGCGCGTTGAATGAACCCTTCGATCGACGCGCGCGTAACTTGCTCGGCCAGAGATCAGATAACGCAGAGCGCATTAATCTCCGCGGCTCGCCTGGCTGGCAGAGAACATTCGCCGGTACGCTCATAAGAAACTCGACGAGCGGCCGGTGGCTGAACGGGTGCGTGTACTCCAGGTGCTGTAGTGGTTCGGGCGGTTGGAAGGTGCGAAGCTGGAGCGCCATCGATAGACAGTAGAAATGCCTCCGGCGTTCCGGCGCGGCCCGCAGCCAATCATTTGAGAAAAAGTTTGACGATTCAGAAATGCCGGTCCGGTTACTGAATTGAGAGACGAGAGATGTCTCGGTGTTCTTTGGCGCGTATGAACCGTCGCTACTGTTGTATATCGCGGCTGGTGTCAATGACGGCGGAAGAGCCGCCTGAGCCGCTCGCCATAGAATCTGGTAAACAGAGAGCCGGAGAATTTTGCTCCACGCGAGGGCTTCCTCAAAGGCGCGGCCAATTTGAAAGCGACGAACAGAGGCAGCCACTTGCAGGCTGTCGTCATACCAATTACTCAACAATAGGTCGCCATTCTGTCCGGTCAAAATCGTTCTTGCGCCGAGCCGGCTCGCGGTTCTTGCAACGGAGCTGAGCAGGGGCTGAAAAGCTTCCGGCATCACACCGCTTACTTGTGCTTCGGTGATAAAGGGAACGTCATGCGTCGAAATGCGCGCACCTTCGATGCCGCAGTGTGATTCGACTTCGCGAATGAACGGTTCATCGAGCGAGTTTTGCCACGTGAAACTCACGGTTTCGAGACGTGGCGTGTTGACGACGCCGCTGCCGATCAGATGTTGGGCCATGCAGACAACTGACGACGAATCAAGTCCGCCGCTGAGCTCAGCCAGCACGGGTGATTCACTTTGTAACCGGACGGCCACCGCCTCGCGAAAGAGTGCGCGCAGTTCTTCTTCATACCGATGCTCGTTCTGGTAATGGATCGTGTCGCCGGTTGGCAGCGACCAGAAACGTCGAATGGTTGTTCCTTTTGCCGAAACGCATACTGCATGGCCCGGCGGAACAGAGTAGATGTTTTTGTAAGGCGTCCGATTTGCGCAGCCGCCAAGCGTCAGGAAGCCCGCGATGTATTGGTCTTCGAGATCCGTGATTCCGGTTTCTTCCACAAGCGACTGCAAACGATTGGACCACTGAACACGTCCGTCTTGCACGTGATAGTAAAGAGGACGCACGCCTGCGAAGTCGCTTGCGAGGACAGTGGTCTCGTGATCGCGAAGAACCAGACTCCAATCGCCGATTAGGTTAACCAAGCCTTCAGTGCCGAAACGATGGTAAGTAGCGCGTGCAATTGCCTCGTTACTGGATGCACCGTGCAACGACAGTCGTGACAGCAAGTCGGGGCGGTTATCCAAACGGCCATCCCAGTGCAGAACTTCGCTTTGCATCTTCAGTCTCCTTTAGACAACGTGCAGCGGCAGCAGACGTTTTTGATAAGCAGCGGAGCCATATAGAACACGCCCGTCTACTTCCACCCAGGCGTGGGAGAAGAACGGCGACGGGCGGTAACCGATAACCAAGCGCGCATGGATTCCGTGTCTTCTGAGCAGGCGTACTGTGCAGACTGCCCGTTGTAGGCACAGGACCGGCTTCCAGTAAAAACACGTTGCGAGCAGGACGGCGTCGCAGATCGTCTTCTCTGATTCGGCGCTGGTCTTAGCCATGACGGATTGGCGCTTCAACTGCGACAGGATGCGTCCGGATCCCCGCAGTGACAGGACCACTTCGTAACGAGCGATCTCGTAGAGTGCTCTGAATACAAGCGTCGCTTTTCTCATGACGCAACCTCTCGTTTAATTAGCCCTTGCCGCTCGAGTGCAGCGAGGAAATTGCGTGTGTGCTCGCGTGCGGTGGCTCGCGCAACCTCATACGCGGTGCTGATCTCATTTGCGATAGTCTCTAAAGACAGATGTTGTTCGATACCGCGCCAGATGCGGGCGCCGGTCTCGTTGGAAGTGAACAAACGACCACTACCGGCGTGTAAGATCACCAGTCCATCGTCATGAAACGACCGCACCGCTTCCGGATTCACCGTAAAACTGATTTCTGTAATTTCGTTCGTCATGGTGAGAGGATAGGACCACTGAAGAATTTCAAACACACTTATTCAGGTAGAAATTCAGCCGCGCTTTTCCGTGGTTGGGAGATACTACTTAAGTGTTATGTGCCTTTTTCGTGGCTAAGTTCGGAAGGCGATGCGACCGGGGACCACGAGCGTGATCACGGTGCCTGAGTTAGGAGAGCTGTCGAGGGTGAACCTCGCGCCGATGCGTTCAGCACGTTCTCTCATACCGCGCAAACCGAAATGACCTTCCTTGCCTTGTTCCATCACGGCTGAGTCGATGCCTACTCCATTATCGCTGACACGCAACGTGAGATCGTGCGCGTATACGAGCTCTACCTCCAATTTGTCAGCGCCCGAGTGTGCACACGCATTGCGAATCGCTTCATAACCAATCCGGTAAACTTCATCGCGAACCACCGGATGCATCTCTCTGGAGTCTCCGTTCACAACAAAAGAATTCTCGCTACCACCACATTCGTCAATCGCGCGGCGAAACGCTTCGGCCAGATCGTTTCTTTCTGTAGTTGAGGAGCGCAGAGAGTTGAGCGCGGCGCGTCCTTCTTCAGTAGCCTGTGACAGCCACGTGGCCAACTGTTCCATCGCCTTCACCATACGCGTGTGATCCGCGCGATTCTTCAACGCATGATCCGCCACCATCTTGCTTCCCTGAACTGTCTGCAACAACGTGTCATGTAATTCACGTGCGACGCGCGTCCGCTCGGCCAAACGTTCGTCAAAACGCACACTCAGCATTCGAGATATTTGCGCCACCCGCAGACGGTAGATTAGGACCAGCAGCACAACTCCGAGCGCCACCATCACTGCAATAAACCAGCGTGTTTGATAGAAGTAAGGTTGCTGTGTAACGAGGAAAACTGTGCCCTGACGATCCCAGATCCCATTTCGATTGCAAGCCCGAATGCGCAATGCATGTGTCCCGACCGGGATGTTGCTGAAGATCGCAACTGGATTGGCCGGCGCGTCGAGCCATTCCGAGTCGACACCGTCC
>Ga0208338_1000099_pt1 | contig 25793 bp, 15 predicted proteins | sample ForSoiNitrogNN91_FD_187858 | JGI IMG/M metagenome (GOLD analysis project Ga0208338, IMG submission 187858) | Forest soil microbial communities from Browns Valley, California, USA, that are Nitrogen fertilized - NN91 (SPAdes) | ecosystem: Environmental > Terrestrial > Soil > Temperate forest ...
CGTTCTTCACGAGCCAGTCGATCGTGTCGTAAGTGTCAGTCGCATGGTCCACTTTGGTCGGGTTCAAAGGACCTTGCAGCGGGCGGTTCATTACGTAGTCGCCTTCGGATCCGTACTTGCCGCGCACGTCCTGGACCACGCGGATGTAGCCGCCTTCGACGATCACGTCCATGGCGTTATCGTAACCATTCAGGTTTGGGCCAAGCTCGGAGCTATTCACGTGACTCGTTGTCTCGTCGGCGTTGTATGGCGTGCGCGTCATCAGGATCGGTGCGTTGCGCGCACCTTTCGGGACAAGGATGACGGTGTGTAGTTTGACGCCATCGCGCATCGGGATCATGACGCTGCGACGCTCGTGGTCGAAACCGTGATTAGTCGGCTCGAATTTCGACGGCGTCTCGCTCTGGGCCATCACGGTTGGGCAGAGCAGTAGAAAGAGGGCGAATACAAGCAGGTTTTTCATGTGTGTTCCTCAGAAAGAATTAGCCACAGATTACACGGATTAACACGGAACAGAAAGTAAGTAACAGTGAAAATCCGTGTAATCCGTGGCTAATATTTTACAAACTCAAACTTCAAACGGATACTCCGATCGGGGCTGTTGAAGAATGTGCCGAATTGCGGGCTCGCGATGTTGTTCTGGACGTCGCGTGGGTTCCAGTGGTTCGTGATGTTGAAGACCGTAAAGCCTGCCCGCCCTTTGTACTCTTTGCCACGGAAGCGGATCTTTAATGCTTTCATTACGAGCAGGTCGAGCGTCAATAGTCGCGGAAAGCGCCCGCCCTCATTGCGTGGTCCAACGAAGTCCTGGTTCTCGTTCAGGAGAGAGAATGGGAAGCCACTATGCCAGTCAACCACGGGTGTCAGGACCATGTTGAAGGGAACGGCGAAGTCGCCCCAGAAGAGCAGTCGATGTGGCGCGTCGAATGGCTGGCGGCCGTACTCGTCCGGGCGAATGACGGCGTGCTTTTGGTTACCGAAATAGGTGTTGAAGTCGTTGAGATTGCCGCGCGCTTGTGAGTGGACGTAGGAAAGAAAGATGTTGCGGCCTTCCTGAAAGCGGAAGCGTGCGACAGCTTGCAATTCGCGATAACGGGAGCGTCCGTTGTTTAGGAGCAGAAGGGCGTTGGCAGTCGGTTCGAGAGTGAAGTCGCGGCGTGTGCTGCGTTCTTCGTAGCCGAGACGAAGCAACAGTCGATCGTTTAGTTGATGATCGAGTTGCAGGTTCCACGCAATGGAGTACGGATTTTCGAAATGATCCGGTGCGGAATTGAGCAGCAGGCGCGGGCCGTCGATGGGCGTGATGCCGTCGTTCGCGAACGTTGTAATTAGAAGACTCTGAAACTGTTCGAATGAGCCGACGTTGAGTGGAATCTTGTCGTAGAACAAACCGACACCGCCACGGACGATCGTGCGATCGGAATCGGTTGGTGTGACAGCAAAGCCGAGACGCGGTGCGAGATTGTTGTTTCTGCCGATGCCGTCGCGGTCATAGCGCAGTCCCATATCGAACACAAGACGCGTGTTCACGATCCACTTGTCCTGCACAAACGCCGAATACTCATTCTGCGCCAAACCAAGATTACCTGCGCCCGCGAAATCGATGAATTGATACCTCGTTCCATCGGCGCGCAGGATGCTTAGCTCCCCGCTGTGATCAGTGCCATCGAACGACGTGCGACTGACATTCACGCCTGCCTTGAACGTATGTGAGCGCCACGGGGCGAAGTTGAAAATCTCCAGCAGCTCATAACGTCGACTATCACGATGTTGTCGATTAAACCAGCCGCCGAAATTGCGATCCGGCGTGATCTCGTAAGGCGCACCGCTGTTGCCGAAGATATCGCCGTCAAACTGCTTCACGCTGAAACTCGATTGCAGCAGAGCGCCTGACTCGAACGTCGCCTGCTCGTTCAATGCGACAAACCAGCCGCGTTGATGGAAATTCGCGGTCGTGTCAGACGGGTTGAAAGTATTCAGATTGAAGTAGTCAAACTTCTGCGGAAAGATCGAGAAACTTCCAGTGACCCGGTTGTTTTTATTCACGACCCAATCGAGACGGGTAAACGAATCGAAACTCTCGCGCTTGATGTCGCGCTGGTGCTCTTCGAGTGCTTCAAGACTCGGCACCTCCGTCCGCACAAAACGATACTCGACGCTCTGAAAGAAGAAGAGCTTGTCTTTCTTGATCGGACCACCGACAGCGATTCGCGGCGTCGCCGCGCCGATGCCGTAGATCGTGCCGTCGCGCCAGCGTGGTCGCGGCAACACGCCGAGAAACAAATAACGAAGATCGTTACTGCCCGAGCGCGTCTCGATCGTCGTCACCGCTCCGGTGAACTTCCCAAACTCAGACGAGTACGGATTTGAATGCACCTGCACGGTGTCGACAGCTTCGAGCGGCAACTCGATCGCGGGCGCACCCGTAACGGGATCCGTCACGTTCAAACTCGAAACGAGAATGCCGCTCTGGCTCGGTCGCGTTCCTTTGATGTTCAGGTTTCCGTCGGGACCACGCAGCACGCCGGGTAGTAAAGGCAGTGCGTCCTGAAACTTTTGATCGATGAGCGGTGCATCGCGCAGAGCGGCCTGTGTGATTACTGACGGTGTGGTCGACTCGGTCTTATCAGCATCGACTCGATTGTCTGTGACCGTAACATTCTCACTGATCGGAACAGGTTGCAGAAAAATGTCGTGCTCGACAGTCGCCTCGATCTGCACACTAAGTTTCTTTTCATACTTCTTGAAACCCGAAAATTCGACGGTCACAATGTAGTCACCGGCAACGAGATTCGGAAAGTCGTATTGACCTTCCATGTCGCTGATGGTCTGAATCTGCTTGTCACCGAGGCGATCTGAGCTTAAAGTAACCGTCACTCCCGACAAGGCTTTGCGCTGATCAGGAATATCAGCGACGACTTTGCCTTTAATGCTGCCGGTTTGCAGCATCTTTCCCCAAGTGAGTCCCGCACTACTGGCCGAAATTAAGATGACCAGAAACGGGACAAAAATACGCGTTAGTTTGTAGTGCTGATTTTTGTTCATTTGTCGTGTAGTGCGAATAGACTTTGAAGACCAAAGTCCTCATACACCGACTTACCTGAAACCTTATCCACGAGGAGACCTCTCAATGAAGAACATTATAGGCGCATTCATCATGGCAGTGTTGGCTGTATGTATCGCCTTACCAAATTTGGTTTTCGCAGGCGCCGAGGGATCTACAGCATCCGGTTCATTCAAGTTTTCTTTGGACGACGGCGAAACGCGATTCGTCGAATTCAAAGCCAGCGAGCTTGCTGAAGGCGCGGGCGAGGGTGAGATGACACTGAGCGACCCTGCGGCTATCCCGGTTGCTGACCCGGACAATCCGGAGAAGACAGGTCCGGGCGTGCTGGTGAGAGCGAAGTTTGACTGTATGCAAACCAGCAAAAACATGGCGATCATGGGAGGAGAGATTTTCGATTCGAATGTCCCCGCTAATATTGGACAGCGAATTCTACTGGTGATTGAAGACAACGGTGTCGAGGGTGTAAGGGACAGGCTAACGTATGGAATTTATCAGCAGCCGGCAACGGGATGGACACCGGTCGACGCAGAAAATCCCGACGACAAAGGCGCAAGCCTGACGTGGTGGGCGACGGATTTTGAGCGCAAAGATGATGTGGGTTTTCAGATGCCCCAGAGCAAACTCGTGCAGTGCAAGACGATTCCCGGCCCCGCGCATGATTTCTTCGATTTCAAATACGGTGGCGGGGATCTACAGGTAACTTCGAAGTAAAGAAGTCAGGGGAAAGAACAAGTCAGGCGAAAGAACAAGTTCAGGGGAAAGAACAAGTCAGGGGAAAGAACAAGTTCAGGGAAAAGAACAAGTTCAGGGAAAAGAACAAGTCAGGGGAAAGAACAAGTCAGGAAGAGGGGCTTGCCCCCGCCATTGCTTGGATTGGACGAGCGGGGGCAAGCCCCTCTTCCTGACTTGTTCTTTCCCCTGACTTGTTCTTTTTCCAGTTTGTACTTTCTTCTGACTTGTCTTTCCTTGTCTAACTCATCTTACTCTCGATGCGGCGATCCGGTATTAGCCAGATGGTTGCTACCAGAACGTAGATTGCGCAGGCGAGCCACGGTCTGACGAAGGCCAGCAGAATTCCCGTCACGTAGATCACCATCGAGATCTTGCCCTTGAAGTCCGATCCCAACGCTGAAGCCAACAACTCATTGCCTGGCGCTGCGAGCAGTGCCCGCACCAAAATCGTATAAGCGATAGCGCTCAATAGAAGTATGCTGCCGTAGAGCGCGACGGGCCACTGCGAGAAGTGGTTCTCACCCATCCACGCCGTCACAAACGGAACTAGCGACAACCAAAACAGCAGATGCAGATTGGCCCAGAGCGCGCGCCCATCGATGTGTTGGGTTACATGGAGGAGATGGTGATGGTTGTTCCAATAGATCCCGATGTAGATAAAACTCATTACATAGCTTGCGAAGACGGGGATCAGTGGTCGCAATCCGGCTAAGCTTGTGTCATGAGGAGCGCGCAGCTCGAGCACCATAATGGTGATGATGATGGCGATAACACCATCACTGAACGCTTCCATGCGGCCGGTGGTCATTACTTCTTGCGACCAACGGCGAAGAGACTTTGTGAAGAGCGCACATACATTACTCCATCCGATAGCGCCGGTGTCGCCATCAGCAATTCACCCATGGAATTCGTCGCGATGTGATTGAACTTTTCACCCGCTGATACGACGAGTATCTCGCCGTCTTCATTGGACAAATAGATCTTTCCATCGGCAGCTACTGGTGACGCGCTGAAGCCACTGCCGACGAGGGGCAGACGCTGTCGATAGATCTCTGCACCGGTTTTCAGATTGTAAGCGTCAAACGTGCCGTTGTTCGCGAGCACATACAGCAGACCGTTGTAGATCAAGGGCGTCGGCATGTAGGAACCGCGTCCCGTTTTACTCCAGATGATTGTGTCGCTGCTCGTCTGTCCTTCAGGCAAGGTTAGATCACCGCGCGCGCCGGCTTTGACGACGAAGATCGGTCGCTCTGGTCCACGTCCACTCACGACGACGAGCATGTCGTCTGCGAAGATCGGTGTCGGCGCCGTGATCTTTGAGCTGCGTCCGAGACGCCAGAGCTCTTTGCCCGTGCGCGGATCGTAACCGCGAATGAAGTTTGAAGCGTTGGCAATGAGCTCTTCGCCTTTCGTGGTGGTTGCGACTGTCGGTGTGGCCCACGAAGGAATCTCGTCGCGAGTTGTCTTCCAAACCGCCTTACCATTTTCCGCGTTGAAAGCGATGATGAACGAATCAACCTGCGTGTCGCACTGGAGGATCACCAGATCTTTCCAGATGATTGGCGAGCTGGCTGGACCCCACTCGTAAGTCGGAATGTCGTATGCGCCGAGATCGAGACGTCCGAGATCGACTTTCCAAAGCGGCTTGCCGTTGACGTCGTAAGCAAATAAACCCTGCGAGCCGAACCACGCGACAACGATGCGACCGTCAGTCACGGGCGTAGAGTTCGCATACGTCGACTTGATGTGACGTTTATCGCGCGGCTCGCCTTCGTAAGCGACACGTTCCCAGAGGATCTTGCCCGTTGGTTTGTCGACCGCGTAAATCATAAAGCGGTGCTTCGAACGATCTGTCGACGCGTCGCCATCGCCGTAGAGTCCGGGTTTAAATGACGCCTTTGGGTCGCTGCTGACCGCTGAAGTGACGAAGATTCGATCTCCCCAAACAACCGGGCTCGAATGGGCGAGGCCGGGAATGGACGTGCGCCAGAGGATGTTCTGGCCGGTCTTGCCGTTCCATTCGTCAGGAAGGTTTTGTCCTTCGGCCACACCGGACGCGTTTGGACCACGAAACGACGGCCAGCTTCCTTTGTTACTTCCGAGCGGGCGATTAGGTGCTTTGCCGTTGCCGGTGCTGACGATCTCTCTCGCGGGTTTCGTAACGACCTCGTCAGATGGTCGCCACGTGCTGCGATCGAAGATCATCTGTCGGGGTCTGCAGTCGTCCGAAAGGAGATTGAACGAAAGATGCTTACCGTCAGTGTCGTAGTGATACTTGCCTGGCCCGTCACAACCGCCTGGTCCACCCGAGATCAGAAGCTCGATTTCAGAGGCGGTGCTCTTCCACGTGCCGCCGAGCTTCGGCCAGCCAACGCCTTCGATGTTGAATGTTCCCGCAGGATCAAAACGCATCGTGAAAACGCCGAACGACAATGGTCCCGCCGGTAGCGATGCTTTCAGCTTGTGCGTTTCGATGTACTTGCGCGCGAACTCGAGCCAGTGTGGACTCTCGCGCAGACCGACTTTCACCGCTTCGGCTTCTGCGTCTTCGACTTTCCAGTTGTCGCGCAAGACGCGCCTGATCATCCAAAACGCGCCGACGCGAATCGCGGCCGTGCAATGAATGAACGCCGGACGATTTTCCGGATCATCAGTGATCTTCAGAAACTCTGCGACCTGTTCTTCGTTCGGATTGCCATATGCGACCGGGATGTTGAAGTATTTCAAGCCGAGCTCTTTGGCCTTCGCTTCTTCTTCGGCGGCGCGATGCTCGCTTGGTTGGCGCAGGTTGATGATTGCTTTGACGCCGTCGGCTTTGAGCTTTTCGAGATGTTCGAGTTTTGGCTGGCCGCCGGTGCAGAAGTCTTTGTTGACGCGGAGGAAGTTGCGGATTTCGCCGGGATCCTGGGCCAGAGCCGAGGACGTGATCAGCAAAATTGCGATGAGAAGGCTAGTTTTCATAGTAAGACCTCAACACGGATTTTCGCGGATTGATGACGGATTGCATTTTAGCTCCATTCTTTAGTCCCGATAAGAACTTTTAAAATTACCGGAGAATTTGCGAGGAGCATCGTGGCCCAGGTGCGCCCGCGATTTATGTCTTCGACCAGATAAAACATGCGCGGGGGGAAATAGATCAGCATCGCGAGAAAGCATAGAAAGAAGAGCCGGCCAAAAAATTCCAGTGGCCCGGACGGCCTGCCGAGATCCGCGAACGTGAGTGTATTCCAGATAATCTGAAACAGAATCATGTTCACAAAAATGCAGATGTCGCCGAGCAGCTCGCTCTCGGGATTACGTAGAAACTCGGAACGCGGCGGCTTCTTCGGCGCAGAGAAATATCGATAGATAAGATACGTTTGCGCGATCGTACAGAACAGTCCGAAAAAAATTAGCGGAACAAAGATCGCGCCGCTGTTGGACAGTCGATTGCCGAATAAAAAGGTGCCCAGACCGGCGACGATCGCCGACATGAGTACGAGGTTCAGGCAAAAGTAAAAGATTGGATTGAAGAGACAGCCAGCCGCGCCCTCGTCCCATTCAACCTTCTTTCCTTCCGCTTTCAAACGTTGATGAAAATGCCAGCGCCGCATGACGGCGCCTGCGGCCGGCAGGATCCACATGCTCAAACACAATCCCGTCAACGTGAATTGCGCGAGCCGTTCGTCGCCGTTAGCGAGTTGCACGAGCTGAAGGAAGTAGCCCGTGAGCCAGCGCATCAGGAAGATGTTGAGAACGAAGACAACAACGTCGAGCAGCAGGCCGCGATTTTCTTTGGCAAGGATGTTTGGGGGAGAAAACATCGGTCATGTACGATAACACTTGTGGGTAACGAGCGCGAAAAAGATATCGTCTACCGGCCGCTTTACGAGAGCCCGATCATCAGCGTGCATGACTACTGCTGCCACATCGAGCGCAGTGGACCAGGCGCGGAAGAAGAACCGGACGCGAATAATATCGTACTGATGCGCTGGCGCTGGAGCTGGGGTTTTCGTCACAGTCATTTTACTGATGCTTTCCGGCGGGAGTTTGGGAAGGCGCCGTCTGAAATACGCAAGATTCTGGAAGTCGATGGTGCGCGGTGATTGTTAGATTGTCTCCGTTGGTTAATTCATTACTTCAATTCAAAGGGGAGACGATTATGAACACGAGCAAATGTCCGGTCTGTGATTGGGCGATCAATGACGGCGGGATCAAGGTGACCGTGGCTGGAAAAGAGATCACGGTTTGTTGTGATGAGTGTGTGGAGAAGGCGAAAGCGAATCCCGAGCAGTATGCGGCTGCATAAACTATCAGCGGGGGCAAGCCCCTCTTCCTGACTTGTTCTTTTCACAGGTCATTGTAATTTCTCAGGCTACTCGGATAAGAACAAGTCAGGAAGAGGGGCTTGCCCCCGCTGTTTATTCTCAGCGCGTCAACTGGCGATATTTAATTCGATGCGGGATCTCCGCCGCGGAGCCTAATCGTTCTTTTTTATCAGCTTCGTAATCCGAGTAGTTCCCCTCGAACCACACAACCTTGCTATCACCTTCGAACGCGAGGATGTGCGTGGCTATCCGGTCGAGAAACCATCGATCGTGCGAGATGACCACCGCACAGCCCGCAAAACTTTCCAGTGCTTCCTCGAGCGCGCGCAGCGTATTCACATCAAGATCGTTTGTCGGCTCGTCGAGCAACAACACGTTAGCGCCTTCCTTCAACATCTTCGCGAGATGCACGCGATTGCGCTCACCGCCCGACAACATTCCAACCTTCTTTTGCTGATCTGATCCCGAAAAATTAAACCGCGCCACGTACGCACGCGAGTTCACTTCACGGGTGCCCAGCTTCAACACGTCTTCACCGCCGCTGATCTCCTGCCATATCGACTTCTCCGAATCAAGCGTGCGGCTCTGATCGACGTAAGCCAGCACGACGGTCTCACCTTTGCGAATAGTTCCGGCGTCAGGTTGTTCCTGTTCGGTGATCATCCGAAACAGCGTCGTCTTGCCCGCGCCGTTTGGACCAATCACACCGACGATTCCGCCCGGCGGCAGCGCGAAGTTCATATCGTCGACAAGCAGGTTCTGACCATAGCCTTTATTCACATGATCAGCCTCGATAACGACGTTACCGAGTCGTGGGCCGGCCGGGATATGAATCTCCAGATCCTCGCGACGCTTCTCATTCTCTTGCCGCAACAGATCTTCGTACGAATTGATCCTCGCTTTACCTTTCGCGTGACGCGCCTTCGGAGACATGCGAATCCATTCGAGCTCGCGTTGCAGTGTTTTCTGTCGCTCAGTCTCGGATTTTTCTTCGCGGCGCAGGCGCTCCTGCTTTTGTTCGAGCCACGAGCTGTAGTTTCCCTTCCACGGAATGCCCTGACCGCGATCGAGTTCGAGAATCCAGCCGGCGACGTTGTCGAGGAAATAACGATCGTGTGTGACCGCGATGACTGTGCCCGCGTAACCATGCAGGTGATGCTCGAGCCACGCAACCGACTCTGCATCGAGATGGTTGGTGGGCTCGTCGAGCAAAAGGATGTCAGGCTTCTGAAGTAACAGACGACACAACGCGACGCGACGTCTTTCACCGCCCGAAAGAACTTTCACAGGCGTGTCAGGTGGCGGGCAGCGCAGCGCGTCCATCGCCATCTCCAGACGTGAATCGAGATCCCATGCGTCAAGCGCGTCGAGTTTCTCCTGCACTTCGCCCTGGCGTTCGAGTAGTGCTGACATCTCGTCGTCAGACATCTCTTCGCCAAACTTCGCGTTGATCTCGTCGAATTCTTTCAGCAGGTTCACGGTTTCCTGAACTGCTTCTTCGACCACTTCACGCACGGTGCGCGCGTCGTCGATCAGCGGTTCCTGTTCGAGATAGCCGACGGTGAAGCCGGGGGAAATGACGGTTTCGCCGTTGAAGTCTTTATCGACGCCCGCGAGTATGCGGAGCAGGGAAGACTTGCCGGAGCCGTTCAGGCCGATGACGCCGATCTTCGCGCCGTAGAAATAAGAAAGGTAGATGTCTTTGAGGACCGGCTTCTTGTCGTAAAACTTGCTGACGCCGACCATTGAATAGATGACTTTGTTTGGTTCGCTGCTCATACGTTCAAATTAGAAGGTTTCACGCAAAGACGCAAAGATCGCAAAGACGCAAAGGCGCGCCCGAAGCATTTGACCCGCCTTTGCGTCTTTGCGATCTTTGCGGTGAACCCCTCTTTTAGTTCTTCAACAACTCCTTCGCGTGTTTCCTGGCACTCTCCGTAATCTCAGCTCCCGTCAACATGCGCGCGATCTCTTCAACGCGCCCGGCTTTATCAAGCCGCCCGACACTAACCTGCGTCCGTCCTTTCAACGCCTCTTTCTGCACGACGAGATGACTGTCAGCGAATCGCGCGATCTGTGGCTGGTGCGTTACGCACAACACCTGGTTCGTCTGCGCCAGCTTCTTCAGTTTAATCCCCACTGCCTCGCTAACTCTCCCGCCAATCCCAGTATCAATCTCGTCGAACACGATCGTCCGCGGAAACTGGGATCCATTCGCCACCGTCTTCAACACCAGCATCAACCGCGACGCTTCACCACCTGACGCCACGCGCGCGAGCGGCTTAACCTCCTCGCCCACATTCGCTGAAAAGTAAAACTCCGTGTGGTCGATCCCTTTCTGTCCCGCGGTATCGACACTGTCATTCACCTGTACCTGGAAACGCGCATTGTCGATCGCCACTTCCGCGATTCCATTTTCAACCGCCTGCTCAAACTTCTTCGCCGCCCGCACACGCTCTTTGTGTAACTTGCGCGCGAGATCCAAATAGCGCTCGCGCGCCGCGGCAAGCTCATGATTCAACTCACGCTCACGCTCATCAGACGTCTCGATCTGTCGCAAACGATCTTCCGAGCTCGCGAGGTGTTCGAGTGAAGCCGCGATCGATCCACCGTACTTGCGCTTGAGTCGCGACAACTCCACCAGCCGATCTTCAATCTCTTCGAGACGCGTGGGCGAAAACTCCAGCCGGTCGGAAAAATCACGGAGTGAGAACGAAAGCTCTTCCAACAACACGCGTGACGTCTCAAGCCCTTCCAGATAGTCGCGGAAACTTGGCTCGTATTCCGCGAGCTCCTCGACCTCTTTCAGCGTCTGCCGCACGCGCGTGACCGCCGCGCCATCGTCTTCATAAACCCGGCTATAACTCGACTGGCAAAGCGTCGTCAGCTTCTCGACATTCGCTAGCCGCCGGCGCTCTTCTTCCAACTTCTCATCTTCACCAGGCGACAACTGCGCTCGCTCGAGCTCGGCTATTTGGAACTTCAACGTGTCAACGAGCTGAAACTTCTTCGCCTCGTCATGCCGGAGCGACTCCAGCTCACGCCGCACCGCAGTCCAACGCTGGTAAGCTTCCGCGACTTCAGCACGCAGACTGCTATTGCCTGCAAACGCATCGAGTATCTCGAGATGGGTTTCCGGATTGAAGAGGGTCTGCTGTTCGCCCTGGCCGTGAATGTCTACTAGGTATGGCCGCAGGTCGCGCAACAGCGACTGCGTCGCGAGTTGATTGTTGATAAAGATCTTGTTGCGGCCAGTCGAGGAAAGCTCGCGACGAATGATGAGCTCGTTCGTGTGTTCGAGTCCCGCGTTTTCAAGTAGCAGCTCGAGATCCGGATTCGGACTAACCGAGAACAACCCTTCAATCGATCCACGTTCAGCTCCTGACTTGATGAGGTCGCTGGAGAAGCGGCCCCCAATCAAAACGCCGAGCGCATCAACAATGATCGACTTCCCCGAACCGGTCTCGCCGGTGAGCAGATTGAGACCACTCTCAAACTCAACCTGCATGTCATCGATTAGAGCGATGTTGGAGATGTTCAGGAACTGAAGCATCGGTATCCACAGATTTTCGCAGACATGCGCAGTTTTGGAAACTGCGCATGTCGCGAAAAATCCGTGGGGGATACTCCTTAGAACGTATACCGCAGCGCGAACTGCATGACGCGGCCGGCTTTGGTCTCATTCAGAGGGGCTTGAGTTGAGGTGAAACGACCGAAGTCGGAGGTCGGACTGCCACCGCGGAAAGGATCGCTGTCCAAACTCAAGTCGGCGATGGTGAGCCCCTCAAACCGTTGCGTGTTGGTGACGTTGAACACTTCCCAGCGGAACTGCAAGTCGTGACCTTCCTTTATTCGGAACGACTTGTAAAGTCCCATGTCCAGAGAAATATATCCCTGACCACGAAGAACGTTTCTGTCGCCCACTTCGCCTGGTCGAGCGTTCCGGAAGCTCTGATAAACAGCGGTCGGATCGCTGAACACGTTTGGCTGTCCGTCTGGTCCATTGCTGGTCGGCGACGCCTGCACCGGCTGAACCCGAACGCCGTTTGACTGCACGTTCCAGTTTGTGGCCCAGACACAGCAATCGAACGGTGTTTGAATCGGCAGAGCACTGTTCCAGCGGAAGATTCCCGTGCTCTGCCAGCCGCCCAACACCTGCTGGACGAAACCATTGGCGTTCGACAGGAAGCGCTTACCACGCCCGACCGGAAGTCCAACCACCCAGTTCGCATTGATGATGTGTCGAGCATCAAAATCCGAAGTGGCGTAGTTGTCATCCGGCGTAAGCGCGTTAACGATGAACGCCGTACCGTAGCTGTTGGCGTTCTGCAAGCCGGAAGCGTTGTCGAGCGAATGGCCGTAGGTGTAGTTGAAATCGAACGTTACGTCGTCGCGTAGGCGCTGACGCACGCTAAACTGGAACGCGTTGTAGTTTGAATGAGCAATCGTCGAGAACGCGGAGAGCGCTCCAAACTGTGGGTTAAAGAACATGTTGTTGAACTTCGCCGGTCCATCGCCGATCGGGCACGTCGTGCAGCCTGGAGCATCGTCCCAGATCAACTGCAGCGTCGTGTAGTCGGAGATTTCGAGACCACCGACAGATTCCGGCGCGATAAAAGCGTAGGCCGCTTGCGTCGGTGTCAGAGATGTATCTCCAAAGAAAGCCGGCATATGCGGAAACAGGTTATTGAAGAACGCAATGTCAGGGATCGAGTTGATTGCGCGACCAGCATACCGGTACCCAACGAGTGCGTTAATCGCATCGTAGTAGGTCAATCCCGATTGTGGATCGCGAATGTTGTTGAGCTGCATGATGTCGCGCGAGGCGAGCAGGTTGCGGGCCCAGCGACCAACGTAGCTTGCTTCAAACGACAAGCCCTTACCGATTTCACGTCCGTACGAGAAGTTGAAACTGTAGTTGTACGGGGTTGTGATTCCCTGGTCCAGCGAGACTTCGATGCGTTGATCTTCGTCCGATGGAACAGTCAGTGGAAATGCCAACGTGGCCGGAATCGGACTCGACGAGCCTGGGAAGGGCAGCGTACGAACGCCGGGATTCAAGCCGGTGAACTGCGGTCCAAGGTCCGGATCGATCACGTCAAACGTGTTCGCGTTGATGTTACGTGCTGAAGTGAAGCCGGCCAGGTTGTTCAGATCGAAATTGACGGCGAGCTGGCTGCCGATGCGATCGTAAGTTACGCGGAAGCCGCTGCGAATAACAGCCTTTCCGTCTTTTCCTAAAATCTTGCCTAGATTCGGGGACCAGGCGAAGGAGATTGCCGGCGCGAAGTTGTTCCAATCCTGCTTGTAATAGCCGGACGCGTTATTCGCCTTGCCGCCCAGTACGAAAGTGATTGGATCAGTGAAGGGTACGCCCTGATCTGCGCTGGCCCGACGCTGATTGAAATAGTCAGTCAAGCTTATGTTTGGAACGACCTGAAGGCCATTCTTTTCATAGACCGGCGTTGATGTTGACCAGCGAACGCCGTAGTTGAACGTGAAGTTTGGACGCATGCGCCAGGAATCCTGGACGTATGCTTCGTATTCCTGAGTCGCAAATGCGCGATCTGTCGGTGTGCCGACTGTCTGTAGTTGTCCACTCGCGTCGTATACGAGATTCGCGCTGTACTGCGAATAACGGCCGATCACGGATGCGAGCGCATCGCGCAGTTCGCTGCCGCTCTCAAAATCAGAGAACGGATCGATGATAACGGCACCCGATGCCGCGTAGAACGACGGATTGATGATCGCCTCATCGAATGAAGCGCCGGTGGAAACGCGGTTGTTCGTAATCAAACGAACGTTGCCGCCGATCCCCCACGTGTGATTTCCGCGCACCCACGAAACATCGTCCACAAAGTTATGAACTGGTGTGGTTCTCGCCAGTTCGCGGCGGAAACCCGATGGCGAAAAGATGAAGCGGAAGTTGACCCGGTTTTCGGTCGACTCACCACCCTGCGTGAAGGCTGCGCGAGTCAAACCATAGTTGAAACGATTGACGAGCGAAGGATTGAGCGTCCAGACATGACCGACGGCCACACCCCTCGGATGATTCCAGGTGGTCAATGGCGGCGTGTCAGGAAAGCACTGTATGTTGTCAGGCGCGACGCTACAATCGGAACCGCCATACACTGCACGCGTGACGAGATCGTTCTGATAGTTGCCACGCACGAACAACTGCTGGTTATTCGTCAGGTTGAAGTCGAAACGGGCGATGTAAGTGTTCAGCTCCGTCGGCGTACGCGCATTGAAGCGAAAGCCGCTGGTGTTGAGACCATCGCCGACTGTGGTGTCGTTGGCTGGATACCTTTGCGCCGCAGCCGCCAGGAAAGCGAGTGCATTCGGGTTGACGCCAGGAGTTTCACCGTTGAACCCTGTGTACGCAGCGTTAATTTCAGCGGGCGTCAAACAATCGACACCTGACGGTGTTCCTGCCGGACAACCGGGATCGCTGAAGCCACTCTCCGTGCGATAGCGCACGATACCCTGGCCCAACGTCGGCAGCGGTACTTCGCGGACGACGGACGTGGCGGTCGCTTCGCGAAATCCTTCGTAGGTAAAGAAGAAGAAAGCTTTGTCTTTCTTGATTGGACCGCCAACCGATCCGCCGAAGATGTTTCGCAGCAACTGCGGACGCTCAACTCCCGCCGCGTTGTTAAAGAAATCGTTTGCGGTAGTAACGGTGTTGCGATGAATTTCAAACAGCGAGCCGTGCCACTGATTTGATCCGGAGCGCGTCACGAGTGAAACCTGCGCGCCCGAAGAACGGCCTTGTTCGGCGTTCGGATTAGTGGTGGTTACGCGAAACTCCTGCAACGAGTCGCGAGTGACTCGCAACACGCTTGCAAATGCTTCGTCAGTCACGACGTCGAGACCGTCCTGTTGCTCGTTGACGTCAACACCGTCGAGCGTAATGTTCGACTGGTCTGCGCGTCCGCCGTTCACGAAGCCAGTGCGGGTTACACCAGGTTGCAGCGACAGCAAACCGACGACGTTGTTTGCGTTCAGCGGCAATTCAGTGATTCGCTTGCGCTCGAATGAATTGCCGATGGTGGCGTCGCTCGTGTTGATGGCTGTCTCTGCTGCTGAAGTGACGTCTACAGTTTCAGAGACCGCGCCGATTTCGAGTGGCACGTCTCTGACCGTCGGTGTATCGACGAGAGCCTGCACACCTGAAGCTGATGCAGTCTTAAATCCCTGTGCAGTCACTTCAAGTCGATATGTGCCCGGCGGGACAGCCGTGAAATTATATTGACCGTCCTCATTAGTCTGTTGAGTGCGTGTAACGTTTTTTGAAGGGTCGGTAAGTGTGACGGTCGCGCCCTTCACGAGATTACCATTAGGGTCTTGAACCGTGCCGCGAACAGTGGTGCCGCCTGACTGTGCAAAACTGTTCACCGCGCACAGTATTAAAACCAGAAACAAAGCTACAGAAAAACTTCCGAACCTGAGTTTACTCATAGCAAATCTCCCTGATTTCCGTTTCTTGCTAGGGCTTGGATCCGGTTGATCAAAGGATCAACGCTTGCGGGTTGTGCCTAAACTTGGGGGGAGACAAGGCGATTGGCGAAGACGCAGATATTGTTCCAAGCAGCGCAGTCGCACTTGATTGAGAAAAAAGCGCAGTAATAATAGGCCAACCAATAAGTTGGATCAGCAATAATTCCAAAAACCTCATTTCCCGCATTGCTGATTTTGAACTGCAATTTTTTAGAGCGCGGGTACAGAAAATTGCATCGGCACATATTTCACAGATCTTCGTTAATAGATCTGTGTAAGCTGCGGCTTGGGAATTAGTTGATATGGCAATCAACCCGATCGATATTCTGCTCGTGATCGTAATCCTGTTGAGCGTGCTCAATGGTTACCGGCGCGGGTTTGTGCACGGTGTGCTTGACCTTGCCGGCTGGGTGCTGAGCTTGATTGCGGGATTGCGATACTCACAGCCGCTCGCGCAGTGGCTTGGACCACGCATCGACGTGTGGTCAGAGACGTGGGACCAACCGATTGCTTTTGTGCTGATCGCGATATTCGTCGGCGTGCTGGTGCAAGCCATCGGTTACGCGCTGCTGCGACGTTTACCGGAAGACATCAACGAGCGACGCGCCAATCAGGTGTTTGGCGTTGTTCCCGGTTTTATAAATGGATTGATCATCGTCGCGATTCTCTCGGCGCTGCTGCTCGCGATTCCGTTGAGTGAGAGTTTGAGCGAACGCACACGCGACAGCGCGCTCGTCAATCGACTTGCGGTTTATGCAGAGCGGCTCGAGGGACAGCTTCGCCCGGTGTTTGGTGAAGCGATTGCGCGCACGATGAACCTGCTGACGATTCGTCCTGATTCGGACGAGAAAGTCACGCTTCCGTTCAAAGTCGAGAACCCGCGGCCTCGTCCTGATCTCGAAAAGCAGATGTTGGATCTCGTGAACCAGGAGAGACAAGCCGCGGGTTTGAATCCACTCGCGGCCGATCCGGAGTTAACCGTAGTTGCGCGACAACATTCGACAGACATGTTTGCGCGTGGTTACTTCGCGCACGATACGCCGGAAGGAAAGTCGCCGTTTGATCGGATGCAACAAGCGGGCGTGCGTTTCCTCACGGCAGGTGAAAACCTCGCGCTCGCGCCGACTCTGTCTTTGGCCCACACCGGCTTAATGAATTCTCCCGGCCATCGTGCAAATATCCTGCGCCCACAGTTTGGCCGAGTCGGGATCGGCGTCATGGACGGCGGCATGCGCGGCCTGATGGTTAGCCAGGAATTCCGGAATTGATAGATAGACGTAGACAGGATTAACAAGATGAAAACAGGATTTACAGGAAAGAATGAAAAATCTTGTAAATCCTGTCTACTGCTTCTCTTTAGGTACAAGCTCGACGGTTAATTTTTGCACGCCTCGTATCACCGTAACCGGCACACGCTTTCCGATCCGCTCATCAGTCAACAACCGGTGCAGATCATCTATTCCGCGAATCGGCATACCATCAAACTCAACCAGCAGATCGCCCGCGAGCAGTCCAGCTTCTCTTGCCGCACTCGCCTCGCCGTTAGTCTCAAACGAAACTACGAGGACTCCAGTCTCGACCGGCAATTGATAGAAGCGAACAATCCGTCGCGGTATCGGCACGTTCTGTCCAGCCATGCCGATGTAACTGCGGCTGATCTTTCCGTCGCGAATCAACCGGCCCGCGACAAACTTCGCCGTATCGATCGACGTCGCAAAACAGATCCCCTGCGCCGGCAGAATCATGGCCGTGTTCACTCCGATCACTTCGCCGCGCGAGTTGACGAGCGGCCCGCCCGAATTTCCCGGATTCAACGCCGCATCTGTCTGGATAACTCCATCCATCAAACGGCCAGATTGCGCTCGCAGCGAGCGTCCGAGCGCGCTCACCACACCGGCCGTCACCGTATACTGAAACCCGTATGGATTTCCGATCGCGATCACGAGCTGGCCAACACGAATCGAGTGTGAATCGCCGAGCTCAGCCGGCACGAGATTCGGCGCCGTGATGCGAATCACCGCCAGATCCGTGTCGGGATCGTCGCCGATCAACTGTGCCTGGAAGCGTCGTCCGTCCATGAGCGTGACGTCGATCTTCGACGCGCCATGAACAACGTGACTGTTCGTCAGAATGAACCCGTCGGGCGTAAACACGAACCCCGAGCCACTGCCGGTGACTTCATTCGGTCCCTTTCCACGTCGCTGGCGTCCACCGGGAACGCCTGTGATCTGAATATAAACAACCGACGGACTAACCCTCTCCGCGGCTTCAATAACCGCGCGTGAATAAGCGTCTAATAAACCCCCATTTAATTGATCACCTATATCTTTTTCTACTGCGTATTGCATTTATATTTCCGTGTCTCCTATAACTCTGAATTATACGCTACGTATGACACGGATTTGAAATCCGGATTTTATCCGTGTCATCCGTGTGATCCGTGGCACTTTTTGTATTTCTTTCCCGAGCCGCACGGGCAGGGATCGTTTCGTCCGGGCGGTGGTGTCTCGTATCGCACCGTCGGGTTCTTCAGCTCATCACCAGTCACGAATCGCCACTCCCCGTTTTCACGTTCGAACAGGCTTTTTTCTCGATGCCGCTGGTCTTCGCCGCCCTGCGTGGTGAACTGCGCCTCGAACGACACGAACGCCTTGTCGTCGTTGATCTGTTTCGTCTCGATGATTTCGAGTCCACGCCACGTCGATGTTTCAGACCACTCGCGAATAAAAGAAAGATCGATTTCTTTGCGCGTGCGTGAATGAGTCGAGGCAACGATGAAGTCGATGGCATGCGTCACAAAAGCCGAATACCGGGCACGCATCAGCTCTTCGGCCGTCTCGCTTTCGCGCGTGCCCTGGATAATCGGCTCACAACACTCGGAGAAGGAAACGCCCGAACCGCACGGGCAGATTTCGTTGTTTTCAGTCATAGGCCAAGCTTACACACTGGTGATATGATGCGCCACAATCGGAGGCCCGGACCATGCTGACTACCAGAATTGGTCGACTCACAACACTGCTGGTCTTTATTTCTATTAGTCTTATCACTGTCGTCGCACAAGAATCTGAACCGACTTACGAGGAGCGACTTGCCAGCGCAAAAAGCCTCTTGCGCCAGTATCGATATGACGAAGCGCTTAAAGGGATCAGACGTGCGAACGAGATGCACGATAAAAAATCCGCGGAGTGTTATGCGTTGATGTCAGACGCGTATCTCAGCCTGGAGGCCTACAAAAATGTAATCGCTGCGGCTGACAAGTCGATCGCGTTGGCTGGAGGCGACACGCAACTCCTGCTAACGGCCTATAACAACAAGGGCCTGGCGCTCATGGCCCAGGCTAATAAAAAAGATCAGGCGAAGCTCGAGGCTGCGGAGGCAGCATTTCGCGAAGCGCTGAAATTAAAAAACGTACAGCCGGTGGTTCGCTACAATCTCGGTGTGGTCCTGATGCAGCTCTATCGCGACGAAGAAGGCGTGACCGAGGTTCAGCAGTACATGAAATTGCAGCCGAAGGGCAGCTATGTCGGGATTGCCAAAAAGCTGGTGGAGAACCCGCGTCGCGCGCGTGAAAATTTTGCACCCGATTTTTCGTTCACGTCGGCGGACGGGGAGTACATCACGCTTGAAGATCTCAAGGGCAAGGTTGTGATGCTGGATTTCTGGGGGACGTGGTGTCCGCCGTGTGTTGCTTCAGTGCCGGAGCTTCGCAATTTGTACCGGCGCTATTCGAAAGAGCAATTCGTATTGATCGGCATTAGCTCTGATTTCGATGAGGCGAAGTGGCGTGACTTCACTGGCAAGAACCGGATGCTCTGGCCGCAGTATCGCGACACCGATCGACGCATTCTGGAGGCGTTTAGTATCCGCGCGTTTCCCACTTACATCATTATCGATCACGAGGGAATTCTTCGCTTCCAAAGCATCGGCTTTGGCGCCGCCAATCTCGACGCCGCCGTCAAGAGACAAATACGAGCCGCCACGCAGAGTGTCGACGAAAGGTGAGGTTTCACGCAAAGACGCAAAGATCGCAAAGGCGCAAAGGCGGGTCAAAGACTCCGACGCGACCGAAGATTTTGACCCGCCTTTGCGCCTTTGCGATCTTTGCGCCTTTGCGTGAAAAACTTACCTAATCACTGAAAGCTAACTTGCCAATTTTGCCGCCAGCGCCGGCGCCCCAGCCGAGCTGTTTGCCGCGTGCGAAACTAAGAGTATCAAAACCAGGACCATCGATTGGCTTCCATGTGCGACCATCGTCGAGTGAGTAGTCGCCCCCTGATGGTCCAAGTGCGATCAGCGCCGGCGTTTTTGTTCCCGGCACGTAAGCGACAACTGAGCGAAATCCTGACAAGCCTTTCACGAGCGTCCACGTAACACCACCATCACTCGTGACCGCCAGATTATCGACCGCTTCCGATTCCTTCTTGTAATCACCACCCGCGATCACGCCATGCCTCGCGTCGCGAAAAGCAATCGAAAAGATCCCACTCGATGATCCAGAGGCGATTGGCGTATCGGCGACTTGCCACGTGCGACCGCCGTCAGTCGTTCGCAGCACGCGCGACTTAGCCGCTGCGCCGGTTCCGATCCATGCATACGACTTACCAAACACGGCGATGTTTGTGCCACTCGCCGCGAACGCACCTTCATTAACCTGCGCGGGCGGCAGGTTTGTTGTCGGCACACGCAACCACGTGCGACCGCCGTCAGCAGTGGTGAGTATGTAAAACTGCTTATCAACCGAATCACCGAACGCGATGCCGTGGTTTGCATCCCAGAACGACATCGCATCGAGAAACGCCTTTTCGTCTTCGTTTCTGAATTGCACTTTCCAGGTCGTGCCGGCATCAGTGGTTTTATAAATCCGTGAGGCTGGTCCATTACCGATACTCATGACGTACGCAGTTTGCGCATCGATCGCGTCGATATCGCGGAAGTCGAGCGAGTCAGGAGATACAATGAATCTTTGCCACGTGAGTCCACCATCCGCGGTCCGGAGTATCGTCGATCCCGCGCCACTGGCCCATGCCACTTGCTCACTCACGGCGCTCAGGCCACGCAGTCGCTGGTTGACGCCGCTTGTCTGCACCGTCCAACGCGGCGTGAGAGTCATTAAGAGAATTGAGAGACAAACGATTTTCAAGCCTACCTCCGTGTACTCGTTGATTACTGCCAAGCAGAGTCTAAACGAAATCGTGTTTTGTAATTCAAAATTTTGTTGACAGGTGGACCATGTAAGAGTAAAGTGCCGCCCGTCTCCTGTCGATTTGTTGAGCGACTTTTCACTTGCCGCTCAAATGCCCACAGCGTCTCGTTCCCCCAACTGTCGAGACACTACATTAACTGAAGAGCTGAACGTAAAAAGTAAGCACTAAAGCTCGAACTATATCTCAACAGCTGTCACGTGAGTACGCCACTCGACGAGGCCGAAGTGTGCGCGATTCAGGATCACTTGATTAGGAGAGAGTCATGACAAGAAATCGACGAAGAGTTTTCTGGCCGGCGTTGCTAATCGCATTACTCGGTTTGACGGCGGTGACGTTTGTGGCGTCCGGCAAACTTCGTGGCTCAAAAACCACTGACACAAGGACCAGCACCAGTCAGAACGCTTCTGATCGGGCCAAGCCTAAACGCGCAGCTTACGTGCGGCCCGGTAACCTCTCTCCGAAATTGATTTGGCACCTGAAGGCCATGGGAGACAGGCTTGAGAAACCAGGCCGAGAGCGTTTGAGCGTGACGGGAACGCTTACTCGCAGGCCAAACTCGCAGGTGGAAGACGTCTCAGCAGTTTGGGAATTCCCGGACCGGTTACGCCTGACCAGGCAAAAAGGTAATCAAACGCGTGTAATTGCATTCGATGGTGAGCAAGTCAAAGCAGGTGGAAACCCGCTGGATGAAGCTGAGCAAGATCTAATGGAAACGTTGGTGCATGGATCGGCCGAGCATTTCTTCGACACTCAGATGGAAGGCATGGCGACGCGTTTTCTAGGTTCGCGTTTTCGCCTCGATGACGGCTCGTCTGCCGATTACAGCGGATCATATTACGACGTATACAAAGTTGCAGATCAAATAAAGACCTCACCTGATGAGCGAGAGCAACTGAAACTTTATTACTTCAATTCCCAAACCTTACTGCTGGAGCGAGTGACTTACGAGATTACGCGCAATGGCTCAACTGTAAAAGTTGAAGAGAGACTTGGTGATTGGACCAAAGAACAGGGACAACAGGTGGCGCGGCGTATTGAGCGTTTTGAGAATGGCGAGCCGGTGTTTGTGTTCACAGTCAACGCCACACACCTCAGCGCGCGTGCCGATGATGGAGTGTTCGCTAATTAACCCCACACCTCCCGAGGAGAAGCATCATGGTCCATACAGGTTTACTTTCGATACTCGCAAAGATTGCCGCAAGCTCGTTTCTCATTCTCATTTTATGTGCGGCGGCGCTGGGGCAGGGCTCAACACCAAATCGAGGTTTTCAACCGGGCGGTTCCTACGCGCTCTCGGATATTGAAGCGATAAACACCACTAACGGGAATCTTAGTCTGCACCTGCCGCTGGGCAAGCTGCCGGCTGGACGTGGCGGTTTTTCAGGACAACTAAACCTGCACTACGATTCCAAGCTCTACGACAGCAAGACGCAATGGTATCAGGATTTCGAGCATCTCGAGTTTGGTAGTCCGCACGTGGCGATCCGCAATATGCTGGTTACCAGTAACGAGGGTGGCTGGCATTACGGCACCGGCTATGAGCTGCAATTGATCGACCGCATGACCCAGTATCCTCCCGAGATCGCGCCGCAGTATCCAGCGCTGGAAACTATGTATCATTACAAAGTGAAAGTGGCTTTCCCTGACGGCAGCCTTCATGAATTCATTCCGCGCGTTGGATCATCCTTCGATCAGGGTTATTCCGACTTTCGTCCGGATGGGTATCGGGCAACTTATACCGGCGGCTATGTTCAAGACGTTCCTTATTTCACGAACAGCGTCATCTACTACACTTTTGACGGCACTTACATCAGGCTCGAGGTCCAGCACGACTCCGATGGTAACTGGTGGAATAATCCCTGGATACTCACCTTTCCTGACGGCACCAAGGTCACGAACTTCGGCAAGCGAATCACCGATCGCAATGGTAACTATGTCGAGTTCAGTGACATCACTTACAACGGCCATCCGGCCACGCAATTAATAGATCAGGTCGGACGCAAGATCATCGTCGAGTATGGCGGCTTCAGCGGTGGGGATGTCATTCACGTGCTTGGAATTGGTGGCGCTGATCTCACCTATCAAGTGTATTGGAAGGGCATCCAGATCTTCAAAACGTATTCGACGGTGGTTAATGATCACTTCAGTCCGGACGGTTATCCGGATGTGTTGGGCTCTCAGTTTGTGGTCTCCCGCATTGATCTGCCGGCAGCAACGGGCGGCTTGCAATATACCTTTGGTTACAACGCAGCGGACTCAGGCAGTAGTCCTTGCTGCACGCCTTCATATGGCTGGGGTGAGCTGAGTTCGGTGACCTTACCTTCAGGCGCGCAAGCGCAATATCAATATAAATTGGACGGCCAGAATGGACCGGGGTTCGACTATTCGTGGGACAATGTGCTGAGGAATTCGGTCACGCGCAAGACTCTCACTTATCAACAGCAGTACGATGGTAGCTCAACGCCGGTCAGCGAAATCTGGAATTACACGATCGAAAACGGTATCGCCGCCATCGAGAATCCCGACCATGGAATCGTCAGTCAGCTAAACGACACGCAACGAACTTATCGAACACAGCAACCTGACGGCACAGTCATCGAAAACATTTATCAAGCGAACCGTCCACAGGGATTTCCGTCGACCTCGGCTTACGACGAATATAGCGGCTTAGACGCTTACGATCCGCAGCGTGTTAATGGCTTCGTGAAAACGGAGTTCATTTCGATTCGAGACGCCGGTGGGAATCTCACGAAGACAGCGATCAAAGACTACAATTACGACAAGAACGGCAACGTCACGCGCGTTGCAGTCTATGATTGGGTCGCTTATGGCAGTGTGCCTCGCACTAATGGGCTTCCTACGGGCATTCCGGCCAGCGCTGTAGTGAAACGAGTGACAACAAACACGTTGGCCCGCGCTACGCCGGACGCTTCTGACACTAGTTCTAACAACACCTACAGTTACTGGAACGCAACTGCGCCGAATCTGAGAAATGCCGTCGCCGCGACTGAAGTGAGTAATGGTTCGGCTACCTTATCGCGAACTGAATTCACTTACGATGATGCGGGTACCACCGGCAATCTCACGCAGCAGAAGAGTTGGGACTCGACCAAAGGCGCCTACAGTAATCCGCTCACAGGTGGCAACTCGATTTCAGTCTCTCAACAGTATGACAGTTACGGAAATACAACGCTGAGCACGGATGCGCGTGGTTACCAGACGCAGTTTGTTTACGGCAATGTAGGTGGCTTCACCGACCTCTATCCGACACAGATCAAGACCGCTTACCAGACGAGTGTGCAGCGCACGGAGACACGTGAATACGATTTTTCAACCGGCGCAGTAACGCGCACTACAGACGTCGACAACAACGTCTCAAACGCTACCACATACGATGTCCTCGGCCGGCCGACGCTCGTGAAAGCCGCCGAAGGCAAGCCGGAAGAGACGCGCACCAGCACGACGTATTCGGATGTCAACCGGCGTGTGATCGTGAAGTCTGATCTCAACACGTTGGGTGATGAGAAGCTGGTGAGTATTCAGTACTACGATCAACTGGGACGAGTGCGTCTAACACGGCAGTTGGAAGATGCGGCCACGCAGAGCGCCACGGATGAGACGATCGGGATCAAGATGCAGACGCGCTATCAATACAGCGGCAACTTCTCGTATGTGCTGACCTCGAATCCGTATCGTGCGGCCACCAGCGCCGGCGCGGGCAGTGAAACGACCATGGGTTGGTCGCGGAGCAAAGCGGATAACGGCGGCCGCGTGCTCGAAATGCAGACATTTGGCGGCGCGAGTGCGCCTGCGCCCTGGGGAGCAAACACGTCGAACACGGGTACGATAGTGACCGCTTACGATGCCAACAGCACCACGGTGACGGACCAGGCCGGTAAAGCGCGTAAGAGTGTGACTGATGCGTTGGGCCGCCTGACCGACGTCTATGAAGATCCCGCCGGACTCAATTATCAGACCACCTACCTGTATGACGCATTAGATAATCTCGCGAGAGTCACGCAGGGCAGCCAGCAGCGCTTTTTCATGTACGACTCGTTGAAACGGTTGATTCGCGCCGATAATCCGGAACAGGAGACACTGAGCACGTTGAATCTCACTGATCCGGTCACGAGTCACGGCAGTTGGACCGCAAAATACGAGTACGACAATAACGGAAATCTCACTTACAAGACAGATGCGCGTGGTGTGGTCACTGAAAACCGTTATGACGAACTCAATCGACTCACCACAGTCTTGTATCGCATCAACGGTCAGCCCGATCCAAATACCGGGGACATCCAGTATGTGTACGATAACGCCACCTATGGCAAAGGTCGCTTGTGGCTGACTTATCGCTGGGGAGCGAAACCGTCGCACACAACCGTCGGGGAGTACGATGCCACAGGTCGCGTGAAGCAATTGTGGAACGATTTCGGTGACGGGCAGGGCGGTTGGTTGCCAGGTTACGGAATCAGTCGTAACTACAATCAAGCGGGACAAGTTACCTCTCAGACTTATCCCTCGGGACATACAGTTAACTATGCTTACGACACAGCCAGTCGCACCAGCAGTGTTAACGGCAACCTGGGTGATGGCGTCACGCGCAGTTATGCGTCTTCCTTTGTTTACAACGCACGCAGTCAAGTGACGCAGGAACTATTCGGGACACAAACACCGCTCTATCACAAGCTGCAATACAACGTCCGTGGTCAACTGTGGGATGTGCGTGTCTCGACTAATAACGACGTTAACGGCAGCTCGAATCGCGGTGGCTTACAGTATTTTTACGACAGCAGTTTAGGTTACGGAACGAGCGGTCCGGACAACAACGGTAATGTGGTCTTTGCAAACACCTATTCACCTGAGGACGAAAACGACGTTCATTGGGCCATCACCCGGCAACGCTATAACTACGATTCGTTAAATCGGCTGAAGTCAGTAACAGAGTACTTCGTCAATTATAACCATGCGGAGTCGCAGAAA
>Ga0208338_1000100_pt1 | contig 25084 bp, 24 predicted proteins | sample ForSoiNitrogNN91_FD_187858 | JGI IMG/M metagenome (GOLD analysis project Ga0208338, IMG submission 187858) | Forest soil microbial communities from Browns Valley, California, USA, that are Nitrogen fertilized - NN91 (SPAdes) | ecosystem: Environmental > Terrestrial > Soil > Temperate forest ...
AATAATCGCAATACCACCCGGCTTCAAAACGCGCTTCATTTCCGCGAGCGCCTGGTCCGGAGTCTTTAAATACTCGATCACGGCCATGCAGATTAGCTGGTCGTACGAGTTATCAGCGGCGTCGATTGCTTCTATGTTTCCCTCGGCAAAATGAACGCCGGGGAAATGACCAAACTTCTCCTTTGCCTCACGGACCATCTCCGGCGAGAGATCGAGACCATCGAAAGTACCGCCACGCTCGAGCACCGCTTCTGTCATCACGCCTGGACCACACCCAACATCCAACACACGTCCCAACTTTTGCGGCAACAGCTCGAGGACGCGATTGCGGCGCACGTGAAAGTGATAATTGCGGCCGTCGGCGGAGGCATAAAGGCGCGACCAATCACCCTTGGACGCGAATTTGTCGAAGTGTTCGATGACGGCGCCAGCCTGGGCCGGTGAGTTTTCAGTTGCCATAAACTATTTGCTCACTGATTCATAGATCCTTGTCAATTCGTCCGCTGACTGCTGCGGCTGAAACCTGCTGAACGCTGTCTTACTGGCCGCTGTTCCCAAACGCAGCCGCTCGGATTCATCTTCCAACAGCCGGCAAACTGCCGCGGCAATTGCATCAGCGTCGGCAGGTGGAACGAGGATCCCATCTTTTCCATCGCTAACGACTTCCGGGATTGGACCAGCCGAGCTCGCGACACACGCACAACCTGCAGCCATTGCTTCAATCAGCGCGATTCCCAATCCTTCATAAAGCGAAGGGAAGATAAAGACATCACAAGCTCGTAAAAAATGAGTCACATCTCGCCGCGCGCCCATGACGTGGAAATGATCCTTCACGCCGAGCTCTGTCGCTTCACGCTCGAGCTGCTCCGTCCAGCGTGGATCGGTGGTCGCGCCCACTGAAACAAGATGCGCCGAAGGGAATCGCTTACGGATCGAAGGCAATGCTCGTAACGCGTAAACCAATCCCTTCTGTGGCGAAAGCCGTGCGACGTTCAACAGTATCGTGCTGTCTGCCGGCAATCCACACGAGCGCAACAGCTCAGCACGGCTCGTTGCGGGAGCGTTCGTCAAAGCATCGATATCGATCGGATTGTAAACGAGGTCGATTGAATCTAAAGGAATGCGCAGGTGCCGGTTTGCGCTTTCTTTGACGTAGTTGCTGACCGCGATTAGTCGCTCGTTACCGCCCTTTGCTGTCCAACGATCGAGTGAGCGCACGATTTTTCTTTTGATCAGACTGACGTCGGCACCGTCGCCCCACGCCTCCTCTTCATGATCCGGATTATGAATCGAGCTGATTACTGGTGTACCTGTCAGACGTCCGGCGATACGACCGATGATGTTAGCGGCCCACAAGTGACTGTGAATCAGATCCGGCTTGTTCGCCCGCAGCCACGTTCGCAGAGTCTTAATGCCTTTGGGAATCTCGCGTGTGTTCTGGCAATTCAAGGGAACAACGGGCACTCCCAACGCTTTGATTGGTTCCAGCCAGTGTGTGGCGTGCGGATAGACCGTGATCACAGTGCTGCAAACTCGCTCCCGGTCAAAGTGTTTGAGATTAGTGTACAAAAGTCTCTCCGCGCCACCGGGACCAAGCGCCTCGATGAGATGAACTACGTGCAGCACTGTGTGATTTTTAGTCGTTGTCTGCGGGGGAAGAGTCCTGACCTGGGGCGAAATCATGATTGCTCTTTGCGACCGAGGTAATAACACGAGCTTGCAATCGTATGCAAATGCGGGAGCTTTTCGAGAAATCGGTCGGCATAGCGCATCGGGAATACGAGCCAGCCGATTACTGTCGAGGCTTTTGCATAGACTGACGGTCGCCCGCCCGAAAGCAGCCGGGCCCAAAATTCCCGCATAAACCAGGCGAAGGTGGCGGCAGGACCAATGTGAATGCCTGATTCAATCTCGATCAGTGGCTCACAGAGAGTGGCTAGTCCGTTCTTTGTGCTGCGTCGCAGGTCAATCGGTGATTCATGATAAGGCTGGAGAAACGGCATTTCGGTGTAGAAGAGGCCACCGGGTTTCAGGACACGAAAGGATTCCGCAAGCGTGCTCGAGGCATCCTCGACGTGTTCGAGCACGCCCTGAAGAATCACGAGATCGGCGCAGGCGTCAGGAAAGGGCAGCGCCATTGCCGACGCGATAATGTTGGTCGTTCCGGAGTCGAAGATATCGATGTTCACGACTCGTTCGCCGAGCGACGTGTAGCCGGCGCCGACGTTGAAGATAATGGCCTTCGATCCGGCGGATTCGACGAGCGATTGCACGCGCTGAGCGGACTGCGTCGTCACCAGGAACGGATCCGGTGGACTGGCGAGAAAAGCTCGCACCCTTTTCATAGGATTTTCCAACCCTTATTGCTGAGTACTTCGATGACCGTTTTCACTCGCTCGCCGATTTCGAAACAGTTCGATATATAGCTGATTCATTCGGGACATTTGTGATTCATACGAACCGTGCGCGCGCACTCGACGCTCTGCTTCTGCCGATATCGAGTGTGCTGCGGAAACGTCTGTCAGCAGCGTGATTATCGCTCGAGCAACAGACGCGCTATCAGCCGGATCCGCCATCAACACGGTCTCTCCTTCGTGGAAGTAGTGCGGATCATAATCGGGTATTTTGCCGACGACCGTCGGTGTGCCGCACGCCATCGACTCCAACACAGTCATTGGTGTGCCGTCGGTGCTTGGGATAGAGACGGTGACGTCCGCAAGCCGGTGGTAGTCGGCCATTTCATCGTGCGGGATCGGCCCAATAAACCGCGCGTTGTTCTCGGCATTCGTCTCGCGCAGCAACCTGCGAACCTCCGTCTCGTACGATTCATTTCGTTCTTCGGTCGGCGCGGCAAACAGAAAGTATGCGCCCGGGACTTTTTCTCGAATCAGGCCAGCGGCGCCGGCAATACGAGTGATGTTCGACAGCGGACGCATGAGCCGTGGACTGAAAACAACTTTAGCATCCGGAGGCAAGTTGTATCTCTCGCGCAGATATTCCGGTTTCGGACCGCGGTGAAACTTCGTGATATCGACGCCACCGTGAATTACTTCAACAGGCGTTTCGGCTCGACAGAACGGGCGCACTGCCTGGGCCATCACCTGCGACCATGACGTGATGAGATCGGCGTGACGGAGTGCGAATGGTGTCAGCAGACGTTCGCGAGCGCCGGTTGGTTGCCAGCCGGGGCCGCGCACATCACCTCCACCCATGATCGTGATCACGAGAGGGCGAAAGCCGCTTAGAGCTGCGTACCAGGTATTACTCCCGAGAAAGTGACAGTGCAAGATGTCGATCTGCTCGCGTCGCAGCAGACGGCGCAGGGAAAATAATTCGCCACCAGTGAGCCAGAAGCGTTTGACATGGAAGCCGCCCAACTCGCCGAGATAACGGCCGCCAGCCTCCTCGATCGCGCGAACATGGTCTGGCGTCATCGGCGCAAACGAGACGAGGCTCATCTCATGTCCGTGCCGGCTGAAGTAGCGGATCCACCGCCGAGCGTGAATGTAACGTCCGTCGGCGATGTAACAAATGCGCATCGAATTAAACGGAAGCAATTAACCGCTGGAGACGACGGCGTCCAAAATGGGCGACGCTAAACAGTTGAGAGGGATTGGTGGCCACGGTTTGGAGCATCATTCCCAAACCGCCGACGCGTTCTCCGGCGACCATGCGACTCACTGCCAATTCCATTTTTGCGGATGCCAACCTTCGATTCACACTCGCACCGTCAGCACGTAATTCGGGATTCCGATCGAGGGCGGCTTTCAACGTTCGGATTTGTTTACGGCACGTGTCTATTGAATTGGCGAATCCCGAACATTGGCCGCTGTGTTCTCGTCGCAGCGCCAGGGGTTCGTTACAGTAGTACACGTCGTAACCCGCACCGGCCACGCGGAGCGACAAGTCATAATCATCCATCGGAAAAATGGACTGATCGAAGTAGCCGACTTTTTCGAAGACGGCTTTTGGCAGTGTGAAACCCGGGAAGATGTGAGAAAACTCAAAGATGTTCTTCAGGCTTCGGAAACCCGTCTGTACGGGATGGTTTTTGAGCTGGCTCTGGATCTGGTGCCAGGTACGGCCTCCAAAGAGAACTTCACCGTTGGCATCGATAACCGTGGAGTCACAACAGAACAATCCTACGTTCGGATGTTCTTCAAAAACTCTGACGGCCGTTTCGATGTGCTGCGGCAAAAGGACATCATCGCTATCGATGAAAACAATCAGCTCGCCTCTAGCCAGCCGGATACCATCATTACGTGCAATGGATGCCCCGCCATTCTTCGGCTGAACATGAATTCGAGCGAACGAATACTCGGGTTGTGATTCGAGCCACGCCACCGTTCCGTCTGTAGAACCATCGTCAATAATAAGCGTCTCGACGTCGGGATACGTTTGCGCTTTCACGGAGTTGAGGCAAATCGGTATCCACTTAAGGCGGTTGAAGGTTGGAATAATGACAGTTACCGATGGACGTCGCATAGATAAGGCGCGGCAAGCGCGCAAGCGAAACACTTTAACCGTTGCCTGAACTTCCTGTCGAGTGTCCTTCCGTCGAGAGATTTCTTGACTTTGCTGGTTGTGCTCGCTACATTACAGCTCGCCTAACAACGCCCTGACTTTTTATATCCCAACCAAAAAGGACCAGCCAACGCTGCTGCCGAGAGTTTAGATTTGGACACTGAGCAAGTAGAACGTAAGCGGCAGGAGATCATCCGTCAGTACGGTGAGTGGACGGCAGATAACTTTCAACTCTCCGGCGACGTGTATACCGTCGGAAAGGACTCGCCCATCGGCCCGAGTCGCCCACTCCGAATAATCCAAATCGTTTCTGACTTCTTCGGCGGATTCGAAAACCTTCGAATTGCGGATCTGGGCAGCCTGGAGGGTGGATACGCGGTGGAGTTTGCCCGGCGCGGTGCGCGCGTTCTCGCATTGGAGCTGCGCGATCGCAACCTCGTCAAATCAAACTTCGCCAAAGACGTGCTCAGATTGGACACTCTGGATTTCGTGAAGGACGACGTGCGCAACTTCACTGCGGAGAAGTATGGTACGTTCGACGTGGTCCTGGCTTCCGGCATTCTCTATCATTTGGACGTGCCTGACGTTTGCACCTTCGTCGAAAACGTGGCGCAGGCCTGCACTGGCCTTGCGATCATCGACACGCATATCGGCATTGAAGCTGACGAATCGTTCGTCCATAACGGCAAGGCCTATAGCGGATGGCGCTTCACTGAGTATGCGAGCGAGCCGACAGCCGACGAGGTAGAACAGAAGAACTGGATGTCTGTCGGCAACTTGACGAGCTTCTGGCTTACACGCGTCTCACTTTTCAACCTGATGTACGAAGCGGGCTTTACGTCTGCTTACGAATGCCACATACCGGTGCATCTATCACCGGCGGACCGTCTGACGGCGGTCGGCATAAAAGGCCAGCCTCAATCCATGTTTACGCACCCGGAGTGGACCAAGCCACGGCCATCGCGGTACTCCGAAGAACCTGCCGAGATCACACCCATCCAAAAGTCCGCTTTAATAGTGAAGCACAGGAGTACGGTCCGAAAAGGGCTCAGGTCAGTTGGAAGCCGTGTGCCCGAACCGCTCAAACGGCCTCTGCGCCCCTTGATTAAAGCTATCTGGCCTGAAGCGTAGTTGCTACTACCGAAAATCCGGATAAGTTTTGTCGCGGTCGTTGATGATCACTTCAAGTTGTGGCCACTCAATTCCGAAGGCGGGGTCGTTCCAACGCGCACCTCGCGCGCTTTCGGGGGCGTATTCGCTGGTCACGAGGTAATTCACCTCGGAGGCGTCCGCAAGTGTGAGATATCCATGCGCGAACCCATCAGGCAGGTAGAGCATTAGACGGTTCTCCGCCGACAACTCGACAGCCAACCATTCCCCGTAAGTCCGCGAATCTGGTCTGATGTCAACGCCCACATCGAATACCGTTCCCTTGGTGCAGCGAATAAGCTTGGCCTGTCCGTGTGGAGCGGCTTGCCAGTGTAGTCCTCGTAGCGTGCCGCGCTTGTGATTGTAGGAGAGGTTTGACTCAATAAACGGCGCGGTTATTCCAAGTGCATTTAGTTCGGCTATAGACCATGCGCGGCCGAAAAATCCACGCTCATCGTTGAACAGTTCCGGCTCCAACAAATATACGCCGCTAAGCCTCGTCTCTTTAATGTGCATGTGATCTAGTCGTCTGATCCATCAGCGCGAAACCCTCAACGCAGCTTCAGCGATCATTATTCTCCTGAAGCCGGTTGAGCGGGCTTGTGACAGCACGCGAGATGGAAGAGGAATAGATCTTCTGAAAACGCGTTCTACCAAGAGGGGCCGCCAGCGCACACGCGAGCCACTTTAGCCGCTGCCTGAATTTCCTGTCACTGATGACGGCGCGGCCGAGATAGTAAATGCCGCGCGCGCGCCATCCGTGCATCACTTCCTGCGCGCCGAGCGTTCCTTCAGCCTCCGCCAATAGTTGCGCGTTTACCCGCCACGCGTTTCGCTCATCTTGAAGCAGTCGCGTCAGCTTGCGGCGCATGCGCACCTCAGCGGCGGTCATGCGCAACTTGTTTTTCGACGAACTAGAGGCGTGCGAGCGCACCAGCAACCACGTTCGGTCAAACTCTTCGTACCGGAAATTTGCGCCTATGAGTGCACAGCGAATCCAAAACTCCCAATCTTCAACAGGTGGGAGCGCTTCGTCAAATGGACCAACGCGCTCGACAATGGTTCGACGTGTGAGCGCTGCGCCGACGATTATCGTGTTGCGGCGCACGAGTGACAAAAGCATATCGCGCCCTGCGCCGGAAAGTTTTGGCTGCCACGGAATATTGTCCCCGAACATCGTGTAGAGTAATTCCTGCGGACGCTCGCTCGGGAAGTAACGCGTATCGCCGTAAACAATGTCAATCTCCGGGTGCTCTTCGAGAAGCCGGACATGTAGCTCCAACTTTTGGGACTCCAAGAGATCGTCGGCGTCCAGGAACTGTATATATTTACCGCGTGCCTGTGTGAGACCGTTATTGCGCGCCGCAGCCTGACGACGGTTTTGTTGCTGTAAAAACTTGATTCGCGGATCCGTTTTGGAAAAACGCGCGACGACATCCGCGGTGTCATCCGTGGAGCCGTCATCGATGACTATACATTCCCAGTTTGCGAGAGTCTGTGTTTGCAGGCTTTCTAATGTCGCCCCGATGAAATGTCCATAGTTGTAAGACGGAACGATAACACTGACCATCGCTTCATCTGCGGTTTTGCTTGAAGACGTAGACATTTGTAACGTGGTCAAACTCTAGCACAATTTCTCTGTGCAACCTCTGTGTCCTCTGTGTCTCTGTGGTGTGGTTTTACTCGGAATTCATCAACCACAGAGACACAGAGGACGCAGAGGTGGCACAGAGAAGAGCGCGATCGAGAACCAGACTTAATTCGAAGCTAGCGCGCGAGCGGCGGCCACCTTTTCGTACAACTCTATGACTTGCGGACGCACGACACTTTCGTCGAGCTTTTCGAAGGCTACGGCAGCATTGAGCGCAGCCGCGTTATCCACTAGTTGATCGTCACAAACGGCACGGCGGATAGCCGCTGCGACCGCCTCTGGATCTTCCGGTGGAACCATAAGAGCGCCCACGTTCTCTTCGACCATTTCCGGCAGGCAACTCGTGTTTGACTGGATCGGAAACGAACCCATGATCAGCGCCTCGAGCGCGGAAGTACTCAGCGCGTCGCTGATGCTTAGTCCTATCGACACTCGCGCTCGTCCGTGAAGCCGGAGCATATCTTCGTGCGTACCTTGAGGAACTATCTCGACGTTGAGCCCAGTCACATGCGCCATTCGCTCGACCGCGATTTCCACATCCGAATGGTTCGCCGCATAGACCGCCACCGACAGATTCTTTTCGCGCAAAGCATCGGCACTAAGCTCCAGTGCGCGAAGTCCCACCAGACTTCGTCCGGCCCAATGCTGGTAACCCTTGAGCGCGACTACCCGCCGGGCGGAAGTCAGTCCAGGCTGTATGTGCTGCCGCATCCTTCGAACGTCGAACCCCCCTGCTACCGGAAGAACCGGCAGCACGCTCCCGCGAAAACCGTAATCGAACGCGAGCTGTACGTCGCGCCGGCACTCGGCCGTGTAGTAATCGGCGGCTGCGAGTAGTTCTTTGATCCTCTCGTTGTGTGCAGCCAACGGGCCGTAGAGGTAGATATCACTGCCCCAGTTTGACACGATTAGCGGCGGGAAGTCGTTGCGCATGAGCCGTCGCGTCCGTGCCACAAGATAGCCAGCAGCCTGGAACTCCAGCGCATGTATCAGGTCAGGTTTGAGCTGACGGATGATGTACGCGAGCCACTCTGCGCGATCGCTCCAACGCGCAGGCAGCACTCGTTCGGCCAAACGGCGAACCCGATAGCCCGAAAAGGGCAGCGGCCACAACACGCGCTTTCGGACAGTCTGGTGATTGTGCGCGCGCGGATCGCGTTCTATGTAATAGGTCGTCAGGTTTCGACAATCCGCGTGCAGCGGGTCTTCAGAAGCGGGGAAAAGGTGGAGATCCCACCCGCAGTCTGCGACTTGATTAATCCAGCGCGCGGTATGAACGCTGTACGGGCGCGCCACGAACAGAATCCGCAAAGGTCTCACCCTTGCCTCCTGTTGACGCCGAGTAGTTGAGCAAACGCAGCACGCGACTTGGTGACAGCGAAATCCTCGCAGGCGCGCTCCCAGGCATTGGCTCTTTGACGACGGCGGAGATCTTCATCCTGGAGGAGACGCGCCAGACCTGCGGCCAGCAATTCGGGGTCGTGTTTGTCAACGACGACGCCGCAGTCGTGCTCCCGGAAGTATTTCGACACGAAGGAGTCGGGCGGCGCATGTACAAGCACGGGACGTTGCGCCGCGAGATACTCACCAAGCTTCGTAGTGGCCGAGGTCCGAACGAGCTCCGGATAGGGCGACTCGAAAGCTAGCGGCAGGAAAAGAATGTCGGCCTGGGTTTGCACACGTGGCATCTCCGAGGGAGAAAGCTGTGGGTGGTGCACAACCGATCCTGAGATTCCAATCGATGCTAAATCTTCAGCGGGACGATTGGTGTAAAGATGTAGCCGTACGTCGGGCCTGCGAAGCAATTCGAGGGAAGCCATCAGGTTACGAAAGGCATCGTAGTGCGCCTCGTATATCGCGCCTGTGTAGACGATCTTAACTTCTCCGTTTTCAAATTCGCCTTGTGTTGCGTTAGGTCCAACGTCCCTTTGATATGGTGTTATGTCAAGAGGGTTATAAATCACTCGCGGCTCTATCTTGAAACGCGCGCGCAGATCGTCACGCAAGACGTCGTTCGGAGCGATTACCCCGGCAGCGCGTTTCATTAGCAGCGGCTCGAAGCGATGCGCCCAGAACGAGGCTGCCGGGTCAGCCCACTCGCGATAGACATAATGATCAAAGATATAAGCATAGAACGGCACGCGCGTTCTGCGGCTGGCGAGATAGGCGGCAGGTAAGAGGCTAACGTCGCCGGTGCACGCCACGATTGCCTCGCAGTGCTCATCCCTGATCACCTTCGTTAAAAAGCGGGCATGTTGCCAGATAGCAAGCGGAATGTTCACGACCTCGCGCAGGTGTTGCAGGCCGAAGCTGTTTCCCCTATTGATTCGGAATACCGGCGGCAAGTGATAGTAGTTTGCCTGCAGTCGTTCGATTGGGCCATCGTCGTCGTAACGTTCCGGTGAGACAAGACAGTAGTCACCTGGATCCAATTCCCGCAGTATTCTTTGAAGGACGAGAGCCTGACCCGAATTCGATGGTGGCAGCGTGTGCGATAAAAGGGCAAACTTCATTTACGTGCGTTGGGATGAGTTAGACTCCTTAAGTCATAAGTTGATGGGATGATTGTAGCCCAGCACGATCTTCGCGACCGTTCCGCTGACATTTTTCACAAGATATTCGGGGGGAACACTCCAATCAGCACGCTGGTCAAGCACTGTACGGACGCAACGCAGAATCGCGTCGGGGTCCGCGCCGCTCAGCATGTTGCTGCCGCACTCGAGCGTCTCCGGACGCTCGGTCACGTCGCGAATCGTGACGTTCGGCACTTTGAAAATACAACACTCTTCCTGAACAGTGCCGCTGTCACTCAAGACACAGAATGCGTTTTGTTCGAGTGCGACGAAATCGAAAAGACCAAACGGCTCGCAGAATCTAATCTGGTCGTTCACGGAAATGTCCATGCCGAGCTGCTGCATCACACCGCGTGTGCGAGGATGCGTGCTGCAAATGATCGGCAGGTTGTACTCACGCTGTAACTGGTCCAACGACGTTATCAGAGAACGCAGGCGCGATTCGACATCGACGTTTTCAGCCCGGTGCATGGTCACCAGAAAATACTTTTTGGCTGATATTCCGAGGTTTTCGATGATCTTCGATGCTTCGATGTGGGTGCGGTAGTGCTCGATTACTTCATAGATCGGGTTGCCCGTCACGAGGATGCGTTGCCCGGCAATGCCTTCGCGCAGGAGATTCATGCGGCTGCGCTCGGTATAAGGCATTAGCACATCACTGGAGTGATCGATGATGCGCCGGTTCACTTCTTCCGGAACACGATCGTCGTAACAGCGGTTCCCGGCTTCCATGTGATAAACGGAAATGCCGAGTCGTTTCGCGACGATGGCGGAGAGAGAGCTGTTGGTATCTCCCAGCAGGAGCACGCGATCCGGCCGCTCGTCGAGCATCACTCTTTCACTCGCCGCGATGATCTTTCCGATCTGCTCGCCAAACGTATCGCCACGCACGCCGAGATAATTGTTTGGTGCGCGCACTCCGAGTTGCTGGAAAAAAAGATCGCTCAGCGAGGCATCGAAATTCTGACCCGTATGGACCAGCACGTGCTCGCATAGCTTGTCGAGGTGTTGAATTATTCGGCTCAGGCGGATGATTTCCGGCCGCGTGCCGAGGATAGTCATGATTTTCATGCGAGCATGTCTTCCTCGTACACAAAGCGATCGCTAACCATCAGTTTGTGACGCTTCAGCAATTCCGCGACTTCCGCTTTATTCATCAGGCGGTCAGCGGAGCTGTATTCCTTACCGAGTGTTTGTGTTTGATCCTCTTTCGATCTGAGCTCGGGCAGCATCGGCATAATGACATAATAGTCGCCGCGCTCGACAGTTCGATAAGCCTCTTCTTCTGACACCAGGATTTCATGAACTTTCTCGCCCGGGCGAATGCCGGTCACTTGTACGTCGATCTTCTTATCGTCGATGAGCGTTTCCGCGATGTCTGTAACGAGCGCCGACGGAACACGAGGAATGTACGTCTCACCACGACGGGCGTCTGCCAGTGCTGCAAAAATCGTATCGACTGCCTGGTCCAGGCTCAGCAGGAAGCGCGTCATGTCAGTGGTCGTGATCGTTACTGGCCCACCGCGTTTGATCTGTTCGTGAAATAAAGGAATAACTGAGCCGCGAGATGCCAAAACATTTCCGTACCGGACTGCGATGTATCTTGTCTGGGTCGAGTCGAGATTCGCGCGCACGAACAAACGTTCCTGCACCGCTTTCGTCATTCCCATAACATTAACCGGCTTGCACGCTTTATCAGTCGAAACGCCGACGACAGTCTCAACCTTGAGCCCCGCCTCGCGTATTGCACGAATCAGGTTCTCGGCGCCCATGATGTTAGTTTGCACTGCTTCGTAGGGAAAATATTCGCAGGAAGGCACCTGCTTGAGCGCGGCGGCATTGAACACTACGTCTGTTTCACGTAACGACGTGGCCAGGCTGTGTTGGTCTCGCACGTCGCCGATGCGAAATTGCAGAAGCCGTTCGAAGTTGTGATAGATGACTTCGTCCGTGGCCGTCCGCAGACGCTCAAAAGCGAGACGCATGGAATGTTGTTTCGCTTCGTCCCGGGAAAAGACGGTGATTTCGGCAGGCAGCCCCACCTCGCCAGAGAGCAGACGGCGAACCAGGACTTTGCCGAGCGACCCGGTTCCGCCGGTTACGAGTACCCTTTTATCTTTAAGCATCAGTTCTCCGAAATTTATTATATGGTGTTTCGTCTTGTTGCATTTGCTCAATCATTTCACGCCATGACGGAGGCGCGAAACCGGTGGCAGCACGAAAGCGTGATCCGTCGAGACTGCGATCACAGACGAAACTCTCGTCTGGTTCAATTTCGACATCCAGCCCGTACACATCTCTGACGAGCGATAAAAGATCAAACTTATTAATGGCATCCGCAGCGAGGTGCCACACGCCAGAAAGGTGTGGCTGGTCCACTAAGAGGTCAGCAATGAGCTGGGCCAACACAGGCGTAGTCAGGCCACTGAACACCGCGCGCTTGAAGCCACGCACGCGCCCGCCGGCAGCAGCTTCGCCGAGAAACCAGTCGATTAGTCCATGCGAACCCTCCAATTCACGCCCGATCATCGAGGTACGAATCGTGAGGCAGTTGTCGTAGTCCACCTCGCCGAGCAGCTTCGTACGTCCGTACAAGTCAGTGGCATCTGCCGCGGCAGCTTCGCTGTAATTTCCCTCGCGTCCTGAGAACACGCAATCAGTACTGAGATGGACCAGCCGCGCGCTTGACGCGCGACACAGGTGCGCGAGCCGGTGTGGAAACAGAGCGTTGACGGCGATGCTGCTGACGGCGTCCTTGGCGGCGGCGTCCTGCTTCACGATGCCGATGCAGTTCACGACCGCGTCGGGATGCACCTGCTCAATCGCGCGGATAACCGAGTCAAAGTTTTCCGCCGACACGTTGCCCAAAGAACGCTTGCTATCAAAGATACCAAAGCGCTCGTAGCGCGACGGCGACTGCCGAAAAGTTGCGTAAGCGTCAAAGCGTTTAGCAAAGTGTTGCCAAACCTTGTGTCCCAGCATTCCCGACGCACCAAGAATTAAAACTCTCATTTGCTTTTCACAAGAAATCGAATCAAGCGATGTTTCTTAGCCTGCGATAGCAGGCGTAAGCATAAAGGCTGGGGCGCAAGCCCCAGGTAACGTGTTAATTAAAAGGGGCCGGAGCCCGCGACAGCGGGCGAAAGCCTCAAAACGGTCCCGCTGTCGCCCGCTATCGCGGGCTCTGGGTTTGTTTTGTGATTTGATCCTGGGGCTTGCGCCCCAGGCTTTATGCTTACGCCTGCTTCGCAGGCTAAGGGCATAGAAGGACGCCTGCTTCGCTTTATGCTTACGCCTGCTTCGCAGGCTAAGCACCTTTTTGTGCAAAGCCACTCTCATTTAGCTCCACCAAACAATCGTCAGCGCGCACGCAGCCGGTACAACTCCCCGCGCAAACGCCGTACGACTTTCTTCAAGGGATGCCCGTTTCGTTGCGTTTCCAGACGACGGATCTCACCTTCGCGGTTGTTGAGTATAGTTGCTTGTTCGAGCAGCAACCGTTTGTACTCGTCCAGTGCCGGGTCGTGCGAGTTGACGAGTTGCGTGGCGACGTCTGCCTGAGAAGTTGCCCCACGTTCGCGAAACACGCGTTCAAAAATGCTTTCGCAACGTTGGACCATGCGCAATGGTGTGCCATGGTTCTCGTGGACAAGCTGACGGCATTGTGCACCGAGTTGACGGCGACGATCCGCGTCGCGGACGAGGCCGGCGATTCGGTCTTTAAGCTCGTCGAAATTACCGCGCTCAATCAATAGCTCTTCAATGCCGACAATTTCCTCTCCACCCGAGCAATCATCGTTGCGGTAGTAAGCAACATAGTCGTGGTGGAACGAAACGACAGGCAAGCCGAGGCTCATCGCTTCCATCAGCAAGACGCCGCCACCCATCGGATATGAATCGACGACGAGGTCCGCTGCGGCAAGGTAGGACAGGTAATCTTGTCCCCAGGGCTTGAAATGGATCTTGCGACGTGCTTCTGGTGTGACGATCGTATTAAGAAAAGGCACCTGGTCCTCGTTGATTCCCAGGACGACGAAGTACAAGTCATTCAACTGCGAGAGCAGTGTGGAAATCACCTGCCAGAACTCGGGCCGTTGAAACTTATGCCAACGACCTCCGGCGGTGAGGATCGTTGCGTCCGCCGGTATCGTCAGTTCCGCACGGGAAATGGGCGTGATGTTTTCGCTACGCGGCAAGTCGAGCTCGAGCGGAACATGTGAACAATCGCAAGGACAGTCAGGCAGAGTCGTCAAAAACCAGTTAATCGTGTGCTCGAATGAATGCCACGAAAACTGCGGCGTCGAACCCTGATTCAACGCAACGCTAATGGGCGCCGGCCGCAGTGATGCGATCAAATAATTCTGGAATGTCGCAAGTGCTGCGCTTGTCACCAGAACATCCGCGCCAAAATCGTGAATCTGTTGGCCCACGCCGAGTAGGCGTTCGTAGCTGGTGCTGGTTTCGGGTGGTAAGAAAAACTGACAACCCGCGTCGCGAAAGCCGGTGATGGCGGTTTGTGCGTCCGGGCTCGTGCTGATGGCGGACGTGTCATCGGCGGTGAAGTACGCGACCTCGAACCGCGACTTGTCATGCAGGTGTGCAAAGGACTGGTCAATTTTGATCAAGACCGAGCCTGGTTGTCTCAAACCGTGCGTGAGATAGGCGAGGCGCAGCTTTCGTGTTTCAACGGGCGTGTCGTTTCTACGCGGGAAGCGATGCAGAGCACCCATCCGTTCGACGCACGCGATCACATCGGCGTCGAAAGTGTGTATGTCGTTTCCCTTGAACTCCGAGTTGGCGTAGAGCCAGCGATCGAAGAGGTTGAGTGCGGCGTCAAATTCTCCGCGGGATGCGGCTTCGATAGCGGTGCGTTTCAAAGCGTTTCGAATCGCGTCGACGTCACCGAGAGCGCGGTTGATTTGGATTAGCAACGGGAGAACGTCAACAGAGTAGCGCGACAATAGCAGCGCACGGTCGATACACGCTCTTGCATTGTCGAGTGATTTGCGGTCGCCGAGCTGCTCGTATCGATCGTAGTAAGCCGCAGCCAACCGTAGATTCACGAGGTAGCGGTCTTCCTTCGACTCGAGCGTCAGCAGCCGTCGCAGTTGGGAGTTGTCCGCTTGGCCAGCCTGAAGGCTTTTTATTACTGAGGACAATTCGGCAGACCAATCTCCCATATTACACTCGTCTCGTTGGCTGGAATTTTGCCACAAAGAACTCTTATCTGAATGACGCGACTTGCGAAATCACGAAATCAACATCGGCGTCAGACATGTGTGGACCCATCGGTAAGCTGAGCACTTCATCAGCGATTTGTTCCGCGATAGGGAATGCGCCGCGGCTGTAACCAAGCTCTGCATAGGCATCCTGCAGATGTGGCGGCTTCGGATAATGAATCAGCGTGCCCACGCCCGCAGCCGTCAAATGCGACTGGAAGCGCTCGCGCTCCGGGTGTTGGACCACAAACAAATGCCACACTGGATCCGCCCAGGAAGGTACGCGTGGCAGCTTAACGCCACCAGCGCCCTCAAGCTCCCGCAGGTACCGCGCCGCTACATGCTCGCGACGCCGGTTCCATTCGTCTAGTTTCGACATCTTCACCGTCAGCAGAGCCGCTTGTAACTCATCGAGCCTGGAATTGTAGCCCTTGGTCTCGTTGTAGTACTTTTCACGCGAACCGTAGTTGCGTAACACGCGCACCGCATCCGCCAATGCATCATCGTTTGTGACTACTGCGCCCGCGTCACCAAGCGCGCCAAGATTCTTGCCGGGATAAAAACTGAACGCGGCTGCATCCGAAAGTGAGCCTGCGCGGCGGCCTTTGTACTGCGCTCCGTGCGCCTGCGCTGCATCCTCGATCACCTTGACGCCGTAGCGTGAGGCGAGCTCTCGCAACGGATCCATGTCCGCACACTGCCCGTAAAGATGGACCGGAATCATCGCTTTTGTCCGCGGGGTAATGGCGTCCTGAACGCGCTCCGGATCAAGATTGTGCGTGTCCGGGTCTGGCTCGACCGGGACTGGCTTCGCGCCGGCGTAAGAAACTGCCAACCAGGTGGCAATGTAAGTGTTGGACGGAACAATAACCTCGTCGCCTGGTCCAACTCCAAGCGCGCGCAAGATCAGGTGCAGCGCCTCGAGCCCGTTGCCAACACCCACGCAATGTTTGACTCCGCAATAAGCTGCAAACCCTGTCTCGAACACCTGTAACTCATCGCCCATGATGAACCAACCGGATTCCATCACCCGGCGGTACGCGGCGTCTAATTCGTCGCGCAGCTCGGCGTAAGGCGACTTCAGATCGAGGAACGGGACTCTCATCTTTCTACTTTGACCGCAGCCAGGAAGTCGTCGTATTCGCGATAATAGTCTCCCTCGTCGAACAACTCCGAAGCCAGTACAACGCAGATGGAATTAGAGGAAAAGTTGTCGATCTCTCGCCAGACGAGGGGCGGCACGTACAAACCGTAATACGAGCGATTGAGCTGGTAGCGTCGCTTCTCAAATCCATCGTCGAGTACAACGTCAAAACTGCCGGATGCGGCAATAATGAACTGCTGACATTTCTTGAGCGCATGACCAGCGCGCAGGGCGCCACCTGGTACATCGTAGAGATAGAACACCCGCTTCAACTGAAAAGGGATGTGATGTCCGCCTTCGATGAAAGTAAGGTTGCCGCGCGGATCGTTGACGCGTGGCAGGTCGATTAAGCTGCAGTCTTTAATGCTCATCGCGTGTGTAAGTTGAGCTCGTATGCTTCGTAAGCCACTCCGCCACCACCGAATTCTGATTTGAATTGATAGACGCCTTCGTTGAGCCGGCGGCCTTCGTCCTCATTGCTCGCGCCGAAATCGAAGTATCTTGCACGATGCTCAACGGCGTTATTGATGCAGTGCTCCATGATGGCGTCGAGGGCAGAGAGAGTATAGCCGACCTCGCTGGAGGCGATGTACTGCACACGTGTCACGCGCGGGCTGACAAATAGAACGACGGCGGCGATCACGCGAGCTTCGTGTTTCGCGACGACGAACCGGATGTTATCAGGGAAGAGCCCGTGCAACCGGGTAATCTCCGCGCGCGTGTGGACCGGCGCTGCGCCATACTTGCGACGCAGGTTGCCTTCGAGCACGGACCAAACCTCGTCAATGTAGACTGCGCCTTCATCGATTCCGACACCTGCATTCAGAGCTTTTCTCAATCCCCGCCGGCGCCTTTGGCTGATAGCTGGCCGTGCCGCTAGATCAATTGCGCAGCCGAGGTCGCAACGATAGCGATGAGCATCGACGCGGAAGAGAGCATAAAGATCATCGGCCGACGGCGTTTGCTGGTAGATGTGTGGGATAGCCTTGTAACGAAAAACTCCGAATCCCGCCTCCTCGTAATGGCGGCGTATGAGCTCAAATGCCTCGATAACTTCTGCGCCCTTGAAATGTTGCGAGTGCAATAGACCACCGAACGTAATTCCGGGATGGCTTACGACGCGAGATTCATCTGCCGGATCGACTGCTGCGGGCAAGAGCGCAACCAGTTGATCTTCTCTCGTTAGCAGCAACGACATATCACGGAATCGATCTCCGTGATAAGACAAAAACCGCCGCGTATGTTGGAAGGTGGCCATCGGCGCCTCAGCCACGAACTGGTCCCAGCGGACAGCATCTTGTTCAGAGTAACGAAAGACATGCATAGTGAACGGCGTTGCACTTACCGCGATGTTATAGCCCTCTTCTCTGTGCAACCTCTGTGTTCTCTGTGTCTCTGTGGTGTGTTTTTGCTCGAAATTCATCAACCACAGAGACACAGAGAACACAGAGGTTGCACAGAAAAATTAATATGTGGCCTCTACGTCTTGTCCAATAGTTTTAATCGTTTCGTGCGCCACTGCACGACATCCTCGGCAGCCTGGCTTTCATAGCCGAGAAACTTGCGCAGGAAATCATCGTCAGCGTATTTGCCGTCCAGGATCCGTGGCAGGTCGATCTGTTGTTTGATAAACGGTAAAGAATACAGGTGATTAAGACCGCGGCGCGGATGTTTGGATGAGTTCACGCCGCCGCGGTGAAACAGCATCGAATCAAACACGATCGCCGAACCCGCTTTCGCGTTCACCGCCACTTCATGTCGCTCGACGTAAGCCTGCGACGGGAATTTCTCCAGCTTGTGGGTCCCGAGTAGTACATGTGTGCCGCCCGTCTCTTTCGAAAAATCGTCGAGGCAGATGAGTGCGCTGACGGCAATCGGACGCGACGGAATAAAGTGTTGATAAATCAGGTCGCGATGCCAGGAGGTCTGATAGCTGACCATGTCCGGCAGATTGATGATGGCGTTCTGTTGCAGGAGGGTGAAGTAATCGCCGAGTAGTCTCTCCAGCAGCGCCATGACCTTCGGTGCGGTTGCAAGTTTCAGAAAGTAATCGTCGTAAGCGAGTAGACACCTCGCAATCGTTTCGTCGTTGATGGCGCGAAGGTTTTGACCGCCGCCAATCTCGCTAACCTGTTTCTCGTATACGCTGTCGACCCGGCGGTGCACTTCCGGCAGCTCAGACTCAGCAACGACGCCAGACACAACCGTAAAACCGCTGACGCTGATCTCTTCAATGTATCGATCAACTTCAGACGTTGCCGTGTTGCTTTCTTTGATTCCGTAGAACCGGAAGTCGCGATCGTCTGTCACTGCGTTCACATCCCTGTTAAAACAGCATAGCCAATCCCGCTCAAGCCGCGGCCGTTTCCGTTATAAAACATCAGCTTGTGCCCGTTCATCTCTACCACAGACGGGTAACAAACCATCTCTGAATCCCAGCCGCTCGACGACGGGCCGATGCCAACCTCTTCGTCTTTTCTTTCCCAAACGATGCCGTCGCTGGATTCGGCATAACCTAACATGTAGAGCTTGCTGAAAGAGCGCATCGAGTACCACATGCGATAACGCAGACCATCGTGCATGATCGAAGGACGGCCGACTGCGTACTCGTCCGGCAGGTTTGGCTCGAGACAAACGTGCGGGTGAGTTTTCCAATTGATGCCGTCGTTCGAGGTAGCGTACCTGATGACGCAGACGTAGTGGACGCCATGCTCGCTCTGCACCCATCTCACTGTCGAAACGTACCACATCTTGAATTGAGTACCTTCGAGCCGAACACAAGGCGTGCTTCTAATGAACGGCTCCGCATCCGTCCGATCTGTGATTGGAGTGCGAGCATATTTTTTGAAGCTCCGGCCGCCATCGTCACTGATTGCCAGTCCCGTGAATGTTAAATAGGGAACGCGCTCGGTTCGCTGAAAACCCTGGTAATAAAGATACTGGCGTCCGGCATAATTGACGATGCTGTTGGGCACTGCGCCGCAATCGTCAAACGCGCCCAGCTCACCGAGATCAAGCACCGGTTCAGATGCGATTTCGATGATCTGTCGCGGGTCGTTAGCGTCAAGATCGATCCGGCCGGTCCGGCCGAAGCCGTCTTGATCTTTGGTTCCGAAATAGACCCGTATGACACGATTGTCAACTACGCTGACTGTCGGGAGCTGTGCGCCTTTCTGAGCCCACCAAAGTTTGCCGTCAGGTACAAATATTACTCCGCGTTTTTCCCAGCTCATGTCCTGGTGCACGTCTCCAGATTGGCTGAGACTATCGACCCTGCTTCAATCCAGCAGTCGTCGCCGATGCTAACACGCTCCATGATGGTGGCGTTCGGACCGACGATACAGTTCTCCCCAATCTCAGCGAAATCGGAAATCACAGCATGAGGCAAGGTAAAACAGTTGCTCTTGATGAGTGAATGGTGGCCCACGTAGTTGCCGCTCCAAACAACCACATTACTCAAGACTCTGGCCCACGGTTGGACCACCGTCTCCTCGCAGATGAAGCAGTGCTCACCCAATTCAGCCGTAGGATGTATTGACGCTTGCGAGCCAATGTATGAAGCAGGCGCGTAACCCTTCGCTTTCGCTTCGTTATAGAGCCTGGTTCGCAGCCGGTTTTGCTGCGAAAAAACAACGGCCACAAAAAAGCTGTGCGAGACAGGCGGATAAAAGTTGACTATGTCTTCAAAAGGTATCACCGGCAAACCAAACAGCGAATCAGCACGCAGGTATTCGCGCTCGACCGTAAACGCGACTACCTGGTAAGGGGAATCGTGAGTAAAAAACTCATACGCGACCTGTGCGAACACGCTATCCCCAACAATAATCAACTCCTGCTGCATTCTGAATTCTCTTCTCTGTGCAACCTCTGTGTTCTCTGTGCCTCTGTGGTTGAAGATTGCTTAGGAAAAAACAACCACAGAGACACAGAGAACGCAGAGGTTGCACAGAGAAATCAGATCTATTCGATAATGATGTAACTGCGGTCGGGCAGAAACTGCGACCTCACGACGCGATATTTATCCATGCCGAGCACCTCTCGTACGGCGATAGTCTCACCGGGAAACTCGGCTGAGTTCAGCTCGTCCATTGCCAGAACACTGCCGCGCACAAGATAGGGCCTGATCGCTTCCAGGCATTTCTTGGTCGGCTCGTAAAGCGCAAGATCGAAATAGGCGAGCGCGATAACTGTCTGCGGGTTATCGACGAGGTACTTGGAAATCGTCTCAACCACGTCGCCCTTCACGAGCTCATACTTCGTGATGTGGGCCATCACATTATCAGCTTCGTGGGCGCTCAGTAAGTTTCGTAAGTAGTCTTCATAGCCTTTCGAGACTGTGTATCCGCCGACCGCTGCATAGCTGGACGTGCCATCTTTCTCAGTGATCGAAGGGTAACCCTGAAAGGTATCGAAGCCCACCACTTTGCGCGTCCAGTTGTATGGCTCATAAACGCTGCGGAACGACTCGAATAAAGCGAGGTTAGCGCCCCACCAGACACCGAATTCGACCACGATGCCCGGCAACGAGCGAATCGCCTGATAAAGCTCGTTGAGATAAAGAATCTTAGCCAGGGTCGTGCTGCGAACGTACAGTCCCATATTGACCAACAGCTCGTCGTCAGGTACCGGCGTTTGCTTGAATAAGTCGAGGATCACTTCGCGCGCGCGTTTTTCTTCTTCCGAGCCGCGCACCACGTTAGTGTAGCCTTCTTTAGCCATTCGAAACTTTTCCTCCGGAGAGCCTAATCTGTCTTCTTCTTTTTCCAGATGCCCACGACGGTTTGATTGTCCGGAACATCTGCGAGTACCAATGCCGCTGCGCCAATCAGACAATTTTTTCCGATGTTGATGTTATTAGCCATCGTCGTGTTCACGCCGACAAAGCACGACTCGCCAATCTCGACGAAACCGGAAACGACAACGTGTGATGAGATGAAACAATTGCTTTTGACGACCGAGTGATGTCCGATATGGTTGCCGCTCCACAGGATCACGTTATCGCCAATGCGAGCAAACGGCTGAACGACGTTATTCTCAAAAATAAAGCAGTGCTCACCGATCTCGCAGTTGCGCCAAACGAATGCGTGCGGGCTAATGTAAGACGCAGGAGCATAACCTTTCTTCTTTGCCTCGAGATAGAGTCGCGTGCGTAGTGCGTTGAGCTGTGTGTAGACGTTGGCAGCGAAGAAATGATGGGTGTCCGGCGCATACGATTCTTCCAATGTTTCGAACGCCACTACCGGTAGACCAAACAGCTCCGTCCGCTTCAGGAACTCGCGCTCGACACTGAACGCAACCACTTCGTATTCCGAGTCATGAGTAAAATACTCGTACGCAATCTCTGCGAAGGCGCTGTCGCCGATGATGACGAGTTTCCGCGTCTTTTCCATAACGCTCCTTCAAGGCTTCCTGATTAAAATATCCTCGCGCCGGTTAGCCATCGGTAAGTCTTGCCCTTGCGGTACGGCATACGCATCGTAACCCGCCGCGCGTGCCCGCATCAGCAACGATAGAACCACCGCGTCGTCGATCTGATTCGCCTCGATACGCTGAAACTCAACCTCCGGTATCTCACTCGTGCCGGTGAAAGCCTGGTGAAACTTTATTCCCGCAGGGCTGGCAAAGAAGCGCTTCCGCTTAGAGATGTTCGGTATGTCTCCGATGAGCATCTCGCCGCCGTCAGCCAGTAGTGCTAACGAGCGATCCAAGAACTCCCAGACGTTCGACTCGGCAAACACATAGTGCAGCACGCTGTAAGTCAGGACTACATCAACTTTGCCGGTGTATTGATCGAACAGCTCGCCAGACGCTGGATAATAGGCTGAAAACTTTTCGATAAACTGATCGTCAGGTAACTGGGCCAGCATTTCAGCGGAGTCGACGAGCAGCAGCTTATGGTTTTGGGTACGGCAGCGCTCGATCAGCATCAGTGGCAGTTGGCTACAGCCTGGGCCAATGTCGAGCACGATCTTGTCTCTGCCACTCAGCAAAGGCAACTTAGTCTCGATGTCATTAAAGATCTGCTCCTCTTTGCCCTCACGATAGGAGTTGGGAAAGCCAATCTTCTCGTAAATGCTAAGCGAGTCGTCCTCCGCCATCTTGCGAAAGTCGTTGAACGTCAGACTCGCGAACCGTTTGTAATTTTCGGATTCCATGTTTTCGCGCGGACTTCAATGATTGCCGTTCAGCGGCTCGAGCAGCGACGTACGCCACGGCAGGCGAACTCTTACTACTCCATCCCATTTGCTGCCCACACCAGCCTCACGCATCGCGCCAGTATCGATAACGTTGAAGCACAATACCTGCGGCGCCTCAGCCTCCACCGCTATGGGTCCTAACGAAAGCACATACACAGTGATGTAATAAACGCCGTCATTAAGGAAATTCGCCGGCAGTGTGCAGGTTGAGCGAAATAGACCTGCTTCATGCGGGCGATTAAACCACTCCTCATCCTGAAGGAGATTGGCTGCCGGGGTGTTTGCTGTGCTGAGCACGGTCAGACCAGTCGAGTTTTGCAGATTGATGCTGACGCAGAGATTACGTCTACCCGGTTGGTAATTCCAGAAGTCCACCTCGACCGTGACCTCTTTGTCGATATCAATCTCGCTCGTTACTGCTCCCCCGCAGGTGGTACGAACGGCCTGCAGCCGAACCCTGTCATTACCGGGAGGGCGCGTCGAGTCATCCCAGGTCTTCTCGCCTCCGCCCTCACTGCCGGCTTTGAAATACTCGGCAACCACTTCCTGTGTTGGACCAGCACGCTCAATCTGCCCGTCTCTAAGTAAGATAGCGCGAGTACACAGTTGGCTAACCGCAGCCATGTTATGACTGACGAAAAGCACAGTACGCCCCTTGCCGGCGATTTCGCTCATCTTCCCTAAACACTTTTTCTGAAAAGAAGCATCGCCGACCGCCAGCACCTCGTCGACAAGCAGGATCTCCGGTTCCAAGTGTGCGGCCACAGCGAAGGCGAGCCGCGTGTACATCCCTGAAGAATAGCGCTTCACGGGCGTGTCGATGAACCGATCGATCTCAGCAAACGCCACGATCTCGTCAAACTTGCGCGCAATCTCTCTCCGCGCCATGCCGAGAATCGCACCGTTGAGAAAAATGTTTTCACGCCCGGTCAATTCAGGATGGAAGCCTGTGCCGACTTCCAACAGACTCCCGACGCGCCCATACAGCTTTACGCAACCCACGGTTGGTTCGGTAATACGCGAAAGAACCTTCAGTAGCGTCGACTTTCCGGCTCCGTTGCGCCCGACAATCCCAACCACTTCGCCCTGATTGATCTCGAAGTTGACGTCTTTGAGTGCCCAAAAAGTCTGGCCATTCGTCCTTCGCCTCAAGCGTTGGATTGGGGCGCTCAGCGTCTCGACCAGCACATCCCTGAGCGTCGCATACTCTTGCCGAGTGCCGATTTGATATTGCTTGGCTAGATTTTCAGCGCTGATTATCGGCTTCATCTCTCCTCAGATGATATCGGCGAAGTACCTTTCCGTACGACGGAACATAATCACTGCTATGACTAATAAGACAATCGTGATGGCCGCTGACACTGCAATTGGAGTCCATTCGAACGCAAGCCCAAGCACCGCTGATCGGAATCCCGTAATGATGCCCACGAGGGGATTCAGTGAAAAGAGAGTCCGGTAGCGTTGCGGTACGAGAGTGAGCGGGTAAACCACGGGCGATGCAAACATCCATAGCTGGACCAGTACCGGTAACAACACTCCGACGTCACGGTAACGCACGTTAGTTGCAGAAGCCAGCAATCCTACCGCGAGCGTCAGCAGCGTCACGAGTAAGATTAGCGGCAACAACATCAAAAGGTTAACGGTTGGAGCTACTCGATAAAAGGCCAGCATTGCGGCGAGCACTAGAAACGAAATCAGGAAATCTACCAGTCGGGCTCCGACCGCCGCTATCGGAATCAGGATGCGCGGGAAGTAAACCTTTGTGATCAGGTGAGCACTACCAACGAGGCTGTTTCCGCTCGAGTTGAGGGCGCCGGAAAGAAATGTCCATGGTAATAGTCCGGCGAAGACAAAGATGGAATACGGTACTCCGTCAGAAGGAACGCGCGCTAACACTCCGAGGAAGACAGAAAAGACGAGAGTAGTCAGAATCGGCTGGAGAACAACCCAGGCAATTCCTACCGTCGTCTGTTTGTAGCGGACCTTGAGATCGCGCCAGACGAGAAAGTAAAGCAGCTCGCGGTATACCCACACATCGCTGAGATCGGTCCAACTAAGAGATTTGCGCGGTTCGATTGTGACCAGTGGTTGAGCGGGGTTTGAAGAGCCGTCCTGGGCGGGCAACCCGTGCGCGCTGTTGGGAACGTTCGAATTCAGCGTGCCCACACTATTGCTTGAGGTCGTACCCATTCTAACTAGGAGTCGTTATGTCGCGACTGGAGGTTTCCGAGCCTCACCAGTCCACCTTGATCCCTTTCCGCATTATGCCACGCGATGTTGATTAGTGATGCGCGATAAGAGCGGCCAGTCTAGCGACGCCTGATTGGCAGGTCAAGCGTTGCTCTTGAAACGTAGTCAAGCGTGGCATTTGAAAGTAGTCAAGCGTGGCATTTGAAACGTACTGGTTCAAAACTTTATTACGCCGAAGGCGTTGGCTAATTTCAGCCCAAAGGTTGGAGCGCCAGCGACAACCTTGGGGAACCATCATCAATAAAAATGAAACCCTGAAAGGGTTCGCCGACCGCCATACCCTCCTAAGGAACTAGACGCGTAAGTCTAATGATTTCAACAAAGCGACTGTAGCGTCGGGTTCCTTTTAGAGATGACGTGGGCAGTCCCACGTCGGG
>Ga0208338_1000101_pt1 | contig 24656 bp, 10 predicted proteins | sample ForSoiNitrogNN91_FD_187858 | JGI IMG/M metagenome (GOLD analysis project Ga0208338, IMG submission 187858) | Forest soil microbial communities from Browns Valley, California, USA, that are Nitrogen fertilized - NN91 (SPAdes) | ecosystem: Environmental > Terrestrial > Soil > Temperate forest ...
CGTGAAATTTATCGGGTGAGTTGTCGTCGATCTGCGCACTAACGTACTGATCCAGACCATGACCAAATGGGCCATGTCCGATATCGTGAAGCAAGGCGGCAACCTTTGCTTTTATAATCAGTTTTCGTTTTTGTGGTTCCTTTAGAGTAATCGGTCGCTTGCCACTACTACTGTAAACAAAACCCTTACGGAAAATACTAATGAGAGCCAGTTCAGCGTTCTTACAGACACCAAGAGAGTGAGACAATCTTGTGTGTGTAGCTGTTGGAAAGGTCAAATAACTAAAGGATAGTTGCTTAATGTGCGCAAGTCGCTGCACCAGCGGGTGGTAGTAGATAGGAGCGATTTCATCTTCAATGAGTACCTGGTGATGAATCGGATCGTCAATGTGAATCGAATCCAGCGACGGAAACGGCTTTTGATTGTTTAACCAGATTTCTCGATTGTCTTTTAAGGCTTGGGTCAGTCGCTCTGCTAGTCGTTCGTCAACTCTGCTCTTTATTGCAGTGGAGTCATCGAGCTTTCGCTGTAATTCAGCTAAACGGCTTTCATATTCCTTGCGGGCCAAGTCGAGCGCAAGGTCGGATTCTTGCTGTTGCGCGGCTAAGCGGCTTTGGCATTCCTTGATAGTTACTTCTCGTAAGATCTCCTCAATGTCGTTAGCCATAGCGATTTTGTTGCTCCTCGAAATACTCTTTGAACGTTGCAACCGCCTCCGCCTTTACGAGATCGTCATCGACATTCGGAAGAACAATTTCCGACTTCCTGTCGAAAGACTCTTGAATAATCACACGGGCGATGTTTTGCTGTTCCGCAAGTAGCTGTTTACGACCAAATCTCCGAATCAGAATACTATTGATAGGTTTTGTGATCAGGCTAAAGATCAAAAGATAGAGCAACCAGATTCCTACCGCTACGCCCAGATACTCCGCACCGTTTAAGCTGGTGCCTACACCTGCGTATACTGCGGCGCAGGTCGCAGTAGTCGCGACAGCGATAAATGCAACGTTATATCTTCTCAGCTCTGTTCTCTTTTGAAAATAGAGTGGCACTTGAGTTACTGACGGGTGGGAAATCCTCTATAAAAGCGGTCAGAGGAAGAGAGCATCGAGGGCCGATGAGGCTCCTTTGAGTGAAGTATCAAGTCAGCAGGTTTTTAATCTAACTGATTGAAAAAGTCAACAAAAACGGGGGGAGAAGCCGCATTCTTGAGCTAACGTAACTTAAATAGCTCGTCATCCATCTTCCTTTAACCGCCACAAAGTACCGGTCTTTCACGACAACCGGCACCGGCCCAAGCAGCAAGTACCCGCCCCCTCCCTAGACCCAAAGTTTGTGTGCCGCTTGTGTGCCGACTCAGCCGCAAGCGAACACACTAGCCCGATCAGAACTAATGAGCGTGTGTATCATCGTCAGTAGTTTACTAAGAGATGAGTACTCGGAGGATCTGAGGAGAAGAGAGCAGAAGAGCCTGTTTAAGACTGCCAGTCATGCGCTCTCCCAGCTGAGCTACGGCCCCAAGATGTGAAGCGGCTGGTCGTATTAACTGATGCAGACTAGCCTAGCGTTTTGTGTTGAGTCAAGCAACGGCGTCACGAACCAGTCACACCTCCCGAGCCGCCTTTGAAATTGATCTTGTCTCATTCCCATTGTGCAACTATACTTCCCCGGCCACAGGTACGTTTGAACATCTCTAAACAGCAGTACCAATAGTCAGTCTTCCCTGGCTCTTGTCTTAATCGAGCCTTCCGAGCAGTCAAAAGTCAGTAACAGCATTCGCAATCACGAGGTGCATTTATGGCCGAGCCCCCATCGACCTCCGATCTCCTTCTGTTAATTGCCGGTCTCAAAAAGGTCAAGAACCCTGACACTACCGCCGATTTCGGTGAAGACTATTACCTCAATCCAAAGGTAGACCAAAGCGAACGCACCCTGCGCGAGGCGCTTTCGAATCCGCTCTATTTAAATAGCCCCGAAAAAGCCTGGAACGACGTGCGTTTTCGGGACTGGCTGCTCGCCACGCTCTTCGGAAACATCGCTGGAAAGAAGCACGACTTCTCCGCCATCAATGAAAATGTCGTCTACTCCAAAGACCTGTTGGCGAAAAGGTTTGAGCCACACATGGCGGGCGCGACTGACACGCTCTTACAAATGCTCAACAGTGACTCTGGTGAGCGCACCTACTTTTCGACACTGACCATCGGAATCACTCAACAGACTGTCGAGACGAAAGAAGTATTCGTGTTTGGCGCCGGGGTGCGACGCCGCGTTGAGCTCGCGTTGAAGGACAGTGGAGAAACGCTCAAGGTTGAGCTCGAATTCTTCGTGCCCTTTTATATTTTGCCTAACAGCGATCACGGCGAAGAGGTGTCGAAATCATTCGTGCGTTCTGTTTGCGCAGGTATCGCCATTACAAACAACAAAGGCGTACTCGGGACGGACGAAGATAAAAAACAACTCGTGGGAATGCGTTTCAATCTGCGCATCCCGTTCAAGGCAGAAACCGGAGGGATGTTCCTTAACGCTGAACTACGCACCGAGTTTGGAACCCCTGAGATCAAGATTCAAAGGTTGGTCAAGGACGCGGTCAGGTGGGAAGAGTTCAGCAATTGGGAAAAGTTCGTCGAAACGTTCTTCGACAAAGACGAGATTTCAGATCTGTTGAACTCACCGGCTGGTCCACTTCTGGCCGAGAAGATCTCCGACGAAGCCGGCCTCAAAGACATCATTCTCAAGCAATCGAAACGAGATGAAATAAAGAAGGGCCTGGGGCGATCAAAAGAAGATCTCGACGATACGCTGTATCTCCTCAAGCACGTCTACGAGTGGCAGCCGCCTGATAAGGATGATCCCAATCCGGATTCCGGTAGCCGTAAGCTCGGTAGTGTGCTTGCAGCGCTGGGGTTCATGACAGGGGAGCCTGCCGGTGATGGCGCGTTTGACTACACGTTCGGGATCGCAGAAAAGCTGACGGTCTGGAGTGTGCTCGATCGGATCCTTGGCGAGCTCGACGGGTTTCCACTGTATGCGAGCGGCCTGGAGTCGAAGGCAGCCAAACCCAAACGCATCGTTGCCGCACTCGCTTCCCAACCTGATCCGATTCAGCGAGCAACAAACTATTTCGGTTTGGCGATAGCCGCTTACAACATCCTGCTCAATCCGGTTAAAGATTCCGCGGCCAAAGACGGTGACAAGGACGAAACCTCGATCGTTCTGACGGGGGATAATTTCACTGACGACAAAACCATCCTGATCGATCCCGATGAGGACGAACAGGAAGAGGAGGAAGTAGGCGGTGACTCTGAGCCGAAACCGACACCTCCTGAGAAAGAAGGCGAGAAGAGCAGGACCGAGTACCTGCTTCACCTCGGCAAATGGTTCAGCGGTGAAACGCTCGATGATAATTGGCTGTTACGTCTGCTGCCCAAGAGTGATGATCCAGGCCAACAAAGAGTACCGCTTCCAGGCATCCGCCTGCTGCCTATCAAGTGGACACCCTCAACCGATCACAGCAAAGCAACGTTCTCGTTGACGTTCGTACTCGATCTCGTGAGTCTCGGGCTCGACATCCAGGGAACGACAAAAGACGGTCTCAAATTTATCGACGGGCTCGCCGGCTATTTTGGTCTCGGCGCAGTTGAACTACGCGTTGCGTTCAAGCTCTCTCTCGAAGACGTCTATCAAAAGAAAGGCTTCTTCGATCGGGTCGCACTCGGCATCGGCGTCAAGCTGAAGGACATGCGACTCTCGCTAGGACTGAGCGACGAACAGAAAAAGAAAAAAGAGGAAGCAAAGAAGAAAAAGGACGGCGGCCAACAAGGCGACGAAATTATTGAAGGGCTACAGGAATTGCTCGCCGATGATTGGGTGGTAGTGCCGAAGACTGACAAGAAGCCAGTTAAAAGAGATGTGAAGACTCGGCTCAGGGCCAAGAAGAAAGACAAGTTTTCGATCTCTGTCGGCTATCTCACACCACTCAACGATGACAACTACGGCACCCTTGACGTTCAGCTTTACGACAGCGATGGCAATCGCGGCGAATTAGTCCTGATTCCGATCGACCGGTTCGGCGAGCCTGTCTACCTGAAGCAAATCGGAATTGCATTGAAGGGCGTCGAGAATATCCAACTCGGCAAGGGTCTGCCCGACACTGCGCAAATAACTGTTTCGCTGACCGGTGGTCTCCGTGTCCCAGGTTTCGAGCTCGGCTTTATCGGCGCGAACTTAACTTTTCAACTGAACGATGCGTCGAAATTCAAGTTTACGCTTGATGGACTCGACGTGTCGGTGAAGTTCGGCGACGTGATCATATCGGGCAGTTTCATGAAGGTTGGGATTGAGTTCGCCGGCAGCCTTACGGTGAGCATACCCAAGGGCTCGTTCTCGGCGATGGGTTTTTACGGGAGCGTGATGCTGTTCAAGATATCGCGCAAACCCGAAGACATGGCGACGCTTAATCTGGGCAATGTTCCTGCGAAAATGCTCGCCAAGTTCACCGAAAACAATGTTACGCCCAAAACATCTTCGCCAGTCGCATTTGCCCCGGGAGGTGGTTGGGAACTCACCGCTGCCGACGACAAGAAGTATTTCATTATGCCCGAGGACGATCAGTACTTCGTCCTGCGTCCGGAGAAGACCTTCTTTATCTACATCACGCTGAGTGCTGCAAGCGGGACTGGAATTCCTCTTGGACCAATCCAAATCACCGGATTCGTGGGAGGCTTTGGCTACAACCGGCGTTTGAAGGTTCCGACGATCGAAAACGTGGCTGACTTTCCGCTCGTTAAGATCGTGATGGGCTCGGGCGGTTATCAGTCAGAAGACGAAACTTTCGAGCTGCACAATCAACTTGCCAAGCCAGTCGAAGATCCGGCCGCAGTTCTGGAGAAGATGAAGAAGTCCCTCGTTCCGGAATTGGGCCAATACTTCGCCTGCGCCGGATTGCGGTTCACTATCAACGGAACAATCGATTGCTTCGCGCTCGCCATCGTGCAATGGGGCGAAGAGCTCGAGATTGCGCTACTGGGCCTGGCGCGTTTCAGACTGCCGCGCGACACGACGGCCAGAGCAATCTGCTACGTCGAGATACTGATCTCGATGACGCTCAAGCCCAAGGAAGGAACTTTCAAACTCCAGGCGCTGCTCAGTAGTAATTCATGGGTCATCAACACAGATTGCAGGCTGACGGGCGGAATGGCGCTCTTCGTCTGGTTCGACGGAGAGCACAAAGGCGATATCGTTTTTACGATTGGCGGTTATCACCCACGCTTCCGCCGTCCCGACCATTATCCTGTCGTGCCTCGGCTCGGATTGAACTGGCGGGTCAATGACAATCTGTCGATCAAGGGTGGTTGTTACTTCGCCCTCACGCCTTCATGCGGCATGGTGGGCGCAAAGTTGGAGGCATATTTTCACTCGGGCCGCATTTCCGCGTGGTTCACGGCGTACCTCGACGTCATCATCAACTGGAGTCCGCTTTATTTTGAAGCCGAGCTTGGCATCTCATTGAAGGTCAAGGCAGCGTTTTTCCTTTTCGACATCGACGTAACCATTTCCGCGAGTATCGAGATGTGGGGCCCGCCGGTCGGCGGCATTGCCCACATAAATTTGACGGTCTGCAAGTTTGATATCGACTTTGGTCCGGCGCGTCCAAAGAAAGCGGAATTGATCGACAAGTGGGAGACGTTCTGTCACAACTTCCTCAACCTGAAGGGCCAGGACAGAAGAGCGGTCGAGGCTCCTGTCGCGGCGTTTCCGGTGCTTCAACCCAACCTCGGGGCCGGCCGCAACAACCTAAACACTCTTGCGAACGCGAAGCGGAAAGAAACACAACCAAAGCCTGAAGATGAAATTTGGAAAGTGCGTGCGGATGAGTTGGAGCTGGCGGCAGCCGCGACTGTTCCGGTAACGACGATGAACGTCGGCACAGTGAAAACCAGTAGCGGAGTTCAGGCGCGCAGTACCAGCGGTCGCTCGATGATGGTCAAGACACCTGTAGAACTCGAGAGCGACGAGTTGTCACCGAAGAAGTCCGCCAACAAGATCGGCGTTCGTCCGATGGGCCGTGCGCTCGACTCGGTGCTCAACGTCACGATTGTTCATGACGACGCTTCACTCGTCGAGGCGGTTGAGTTGACTGGATGGACCGTGGAAGAGGAGAAGGGATCATTGCCGGCAGCGCTGTGGGAGCCAGGCGTGCCGAACATGAGACCGAGCGAACCGACAGCCACGATGGTTGACGGTTGTATCACCGGGCTCAAGCGACTCAAGCCGCCGCGCGGAGCACTCGGCAAAGAAGCGACGCCACCGCCGATCGAGTGGCACAAGCTTGCAGAGGGGCGTGTGTCGCAGCCGAGTGCAACGCAGCAGAGACCAGGTCGTAGTAACGATCGCAACATTCAGCCGTTGGTGGTCCAAAAGCAGGATAATCAAAAGAAGATCGTCGCTGTGCTCGCGTCGGTTGGCTTCCCGCTGGGGTGGAAAGAGATTCCGCAAGCCGAGATTCGCTTCAGAGAATTACAGGCGAACCCGTTGTCCGGCGTCGTAGCCGCCTAATCTCGTTTGTGCCTTTCGTGGCTCAAGGTGAAAACATGTCGACTCAGCAACCTTTAATAACTTTCTACGACAACTACAAAGCACCCTTGCCTGCTGGTTCGTACCGGTTGGTGCTGCAACAGAGCGTCGACGTCGAAGGCGACAAACCGCGTCACTATTATCGAGATCAGCGTTTCGAAGTCTTAGCGCCGCGTTATTCAATCGAGGCTGACGACATCCAGGCATACTTCCCACCAGACGGTGGCACCGCCGACTACAACAACGTTCTGCCGCACCTGATCCTTGGCAGTCGTAATCTCCCCTGGGAGCGAGTGCTTAGCAGCGCAAACGAACCATGGCTCGCGCTGCTTGTCTTATCTGAGAAAGACATTATTGATGGCAACGTTGTCTCTAAGTGCGGCACTGTCGCTGACCTGGTGCCTCACAGGCCTGACGACCTTCCGGTAAACGACGAGTTACCCGCACCCTGGGTTCGCCTGGATTCGGACGGCGCGGTCATGCTGCCTGTATTCACAAGGACTGAAGATGCAAACACCCCCATTCAGCTCCTCGATCTGGATCTCGATCTTTTTCTCAAACTCTGCCCGGCTCGAAAAGAACTTCCGTTACTCGCTCACATACGCCACGTCGATATCGCCGATAAGGTTCCCCTCGACATGGTTGCGAACGGCGAGTTTTCAGTGCTGGTTGCCAACCGCTTCCCGCCACAAGGGGGGAACACCGTCCATCTGGTTTCGCTCGAGGGCTGGAAAGAATTACTCGACGCGCCCGACTCAGCTATGGCCAAGCGCGTCCGTCTTATCACTCTTGCGAATTGGAGTTTCGTGAACGATCCAAAGGGACACGACACATTCGGCGGCTTGATGGAACAACTGAAAAAGAACTCCACCGTGTTTGGTATCGCGGTGCAGGCGAGTGGAGATACGTATGTGGACCAGGCACTGAACCGCGGATACGTGCCAGTTGACTACAAACCGCTCGACAGCACGCAAACATTCGCGTGGTATCGCGGACCTTTAGCGTCGCTTAAAAGAGACCAGGTCACCGAGACTACTTTCGATCGCCCTGATGCAGCCATGATTGTGGATCCGGATCGAGGAATCATGGACGTGTCGTACGCGTCGGCCTGGGAACTCGGCCGGCTCAATGCGCTGGCGTCGCCCGTTTTTGTAAAAGGAATACGCCTCTTTGTCGAACGCCGGCATAATGCCACTGACTTTGCCAACGAGATCGAAAAGTTTGTCGAGTCGCATCGCTCGTCTTTCAAAGAACCGATTACCGGCAGCAAGCCAAAACCCGTAAACGAACAGGTCAAGATTACCGACGACCTCGTCGAGTGGATCGCGCGCCTGGTGCTGCTGTATCCGGTGCCGTTTCATTACCTCATTCCACACCAGTCACTTTTGCCGCCGGAATCGCTGCGCTTCTTTCACCTGGATGACAACTGGGTGAACGCGCTCGTGGATGGAGCACTCAGCATTGCGGTTCGCAACGATGCCGATCAAAAAGTGGCATCGCGATCTGAATTGCAGTCGACGTTGTCGAAGATTGTTTACCAGCACCGGCTGCGATTGCAGGGCAAGAGTCCTGAATTCGAACCTAAAGAGCGGTACATGGAGACTCCCAAGTCGGGGTTTCTGTTGCGGTCGCGAATCGTGAGTGGGTGGCCCGGCGTTGAAGTCACTGCAAAGACGATAGCGCGCGACCAGACACTTCCGAAGATTCTTCGGTTCGATCAGATTGCGGACGGCGTCCTGTTCTGTCTGGCGCATGGCACGGTCGAGGAAGTGACTTTTCGCGAGCCGCGTGAAGGGCTGACGTTTGGCGTCGCGAGCGATGGAACTGTCAGCGCCAGGAAAGCCGGGAAAAAGGTAGACGTTAAAAAGCAGATGCTCCGCAATGCTGGTGGAGTAGTAGACATCGCGAAGCTTCGAGATCAGTTGCTCAGTGCGGGCTCTGCGGAGTTAGCGACGGAGATGATCCGTAAACCCGAAGAGCAATCTATCAAGTGGGCGTAGAGCCAGGTGGTGCTCTAATTTCAACTCTGCGTAATCTCGGCGTTCTCTGCGCCTCTGCGGTTTACATGCGTTTTCGTTTTCTCTTACCGCAGAGGCGCAGAGGACGCAGAGTTTACGCAGAGACGATTCAACACAAAGGAAGTTGACATGGACTCACCGCAATTCCTTGTACCAATCAGGGTGCAGGCGCTGGTAATCGACGAGGACGTTACTGACAGGACACCCGTCATTCAAACCGGCAATAAATTCTCTTTCAGCGCCAGCCGTTGGTCACCATGGGTGCATGACTACAGACAACTGATTGCGACTTTGAACCCGCCTGGTCCACCACCTTTTTACGGAGCGAAGCGCACGTACCAGAATCAGCCGGCAGAGCAATTGGTATGGGATAAAGGTTCGGACGCTCCGCCAAAGAAAAAGGATCGCGGCGTGTATCTACACTGGGTACTGCCCTCGGGCTTGCGCTCCGCCTATACACCAGGTCTGTTGGATTTCCCTGCTCTACCCGATCACTGGTTGATCGTGCGCTTCTCGCAACGCGGTGCGACGGTGAAGACGAAGGCGTGGTTCGTCGATGGGGGCGCAGTTGTCACCGAACCAGGCGCGGCTAATATTCTCGACGCCGATCAGAACAAGTACGTCGCCAGGCGCCTCGGCAAAGTAGTTCCTTTTGAACAGTTCGCGTCAGCGAATGCCCCAGCAGAACGAAAGACAATCACTGCGCTCGGCAATGCGCACACCGGCTCGCCAACATTCACCGGATTCATCGCCGAGAATCGCAACGTATTCTCGTGGCACGATAAACTCGAGGACCTTCGCGAACCAAACGCTGATGGAAAAGTTCCCTCTGGAACGATACTCACTTACTCCTTGATCGGCTGGTATCGCGATCCAAAGGATGAACCGCTCACGTCGCCTAAGGCTAAGGTGATTGAGCAGCGTGACAAAGAAGGCAAACTGGTGGGCTGGCTCATCGAACCGCCAGGATGGTTACTTAAGACGAACTCACCCGCTCCTGCCGATCTGCTCCAACGGCGATCCGTTTTTCATGGCATCGTCGCGCACATCAACTACTGGCACAGAGAGACATATAAAGGACAGATGCTCGGTTATCCGGGTGCGCCGGCCGTCGGGGAGGTTTTTCGCAGGGACACGCCGTCTTTCCAGGTCGGCGTGGGAAACAATGCTGAAGACGCATTGGTATCACTGGTCTCGAGCTCATATAGCGCGGAGCAGGAAGCATCTATTCTGGCGAAAGAGCAGCCGAATCTGTGGAAAGCGCTGGAGGCGGTCATCTATCGCCAACCCGAGTCGTTAATCAGAGGTTGGAATGCGGCGCCACGCGATATGACGGTCCATCAGAACTGGTTTGCAACACGTGACGCCGGCAAGTTCTGGTTCATACGTCCAAAAACCGACAACGATCCGGTGTTTCCGAAGGATCCGGCGAAGACTGCCGCGCAAACCTCTGTTGAGCCAACGCCGGAGCAAATTGTGAAGCTCGACGAGCTCAATCGTACTCAATCTGATGCAGACAGTCTCAGCCGTGAGCTGGCAGCCTTGCAACAGGATTTGTATGCACGCTGGTGGAGGTTGTGCGCCAAGTCACGTTCGTTCAGCGCCAATGTCGCGGCTGAGATGGCGGCGATTCAGACGGAATACCAGGCGATCGCCGCTCGTGTGGCGCCGCTTTCCGCCGATCGCGATACGTTAGTCGATAAGGCGCAAAAACTTTCCGAAGAGTTAACGTCCAAACTTCCCGCGGAGCTCGAGCTCAAGTACGACCTGGCGCCACGCTTCTGGATGCCTACCGATCCGGTTGTAGTCGTCAAGAATTGTGGGAAACCCACTAAGCACCGCTTTCCGCGGCAGCACCCGTGTCGATTACCGGAACAGATCGCCACCGGCGCTGAAGTGGTGGTGAATAAAAACTCGAGTTCGTTCAAAACGCCGGCAGGTGTCCTTGAAATTGCCACCGCAGCAAAGGACCACCTTCCCGCGTGCCCCGGAGTCGTGCGTGATCTGCTCAACGAGGCCTCGATCGTCGAGCAGGCGATCCGCGATCTTGCTGGAAGAGCTCTGCAGGCCGATAAGCCGTTCCAGGATGCGGGCAAGTGGAAACAATGGACCAAACAACTCGTGGACGACCTGAGGTGGGACGGAGATCCCGACTCGGTGCCATTCGATAAAATTACTTTCACGAGGCCGGGCGCACCGGATACTCGACCAGACCGTTTGGTGGAAATGTGGGTGGAACAGCCATGGTCGCCGATTTTCATCGATTGGCAAATAACGTGGTTTCCCACAGCGCCGGGGTCTACGGCAGAACAGCCCTGCGGCCCTGCCTGGAATTTCGGTGAAACTGATTTTGGACCACTGAACCGAGAATCCATTCCGCAAACGGGCTATACAGTGCGCGGTCGAAGTCTGCTCAGCCCGATCGACGAGCGACTTTTCAAAGAGCCGATCGACACTTTGCGTGAACTGCTTCATCCCACTGAGAACGGCGTTCGTAAAGATGAAAAGTCAACCTTGCCTCCGATCGTGAGAGAGATTCTCTCGCGCTACGAAATCGTTTGGGATAAAACCCTCGGCGAGCTCGGCGACGCAGGTCTGATGGGTCAATCGTTGACCGGTTTTCACCAGGCCTTATTGCGACGCGACGTCACGCTTCCACGTATCACTCCTGACCCAACGCGCCCCTGGATTAATAAGGACGGCTACCGCGATCTGGATGGTAAGGTCGAACCATTACTGGAAACGCCTACTAACCAGGCCGTAGCTGGTGAGCGCCTTGCGCCTCCCGGCGAAGGTCCTCGATCTGCGTCGCCGCCTCCATTTTCCTTCTCAATGGTCCGTGCGGGCGCTCTGCGTATCGACGAGCTTTGGCTAGTGGATGACTTCGGTCAAACAGCAGACTTACTCGGCCGCACCACAGCGGGCAGCGAATCTACCGGTCAGATCTTTCACCCGCGCATTCGCTGGCACAATCACCAATCGGTGTTCGCGATGCCGCCGCGCATTTTGCAACCTGTTCGCCTCAACTTTCGCTTTACTGCTGCTAAGGAAGTCTCAGAGGAGCACTGCGATCCGGCGCTCCGTCCGATCTGCGGTTGGATGTTTTATAACCCTTTGGACCAGGCGCTCGTGCTATGCAATCGCAACGGCGACCTGATGGGCCATCTTCTCATCGTTAAAGAGCAACGCGGAACTCGCATCGCTTGGGAAGCGGGAGCAGGCGGTGTCGCGATCGATGAGATCGCGAATTCAACTCTGGGAAATTTTGCCAAGTCGCTGATCGAAACTACTCCTTCCGCGAAACCGCGGCTGCTCGACCTGTTGACTCTGATCGATAGCGCGACCGCGCGCATTCGGCCGGCCACTGCGCGGCGTGACACCGTTCTGGTTGGACGTCCCCTCGCGCTGGTGAATGCGGGGATTGGTCTGGAGCTATTCGGCAAAGCATGGACGGATCCGAATAAAGCGCCAGTTGCTCTCGAAAACACCGGCAACGAGACGCTTAACAAACTTCGAGTTCGCGTCAATCTTGGTTATTCACACAATACTGAGGATGGATTGGTTGGCTACTTCAAGGGCGGTGTGTACAACCAGATCGTCGCGACAAAAGTGCCGGACGAGCTGAAGGCGTCCTCCTATACCAAAGATCCTGCGGGTGATCCGTTGCGCATCGGTTTTGGCGCGCCCGAACAGCTCACGCTGCTTATGGATCCGTGGGGTTCAGTACAGGCAGCGTGCGGCATCGTTCCGGCGAAAACAATCACGATGGGTCGATCGGAGTTGGACGAGGTAGTAATGCGAATGGAAACTTCGTTTCGTGTTGGTCCAGTATTGCTGCAAGCCGACAAAATATCGTTGCCTACGCCTGCTGTTGATAAGGGCGCCTGGAATTTCTCCGGACCTTCGACAAATCACACGGCCGTCGCGGTCGCTGCACCCGACCTCAAAACCTTTAGCGATCAGCCCGTACTCGCAACCGAGGGACGATTAGTGTTGCTGAACGAAGAATAGACATAAAAGAGGTAACGGATGCCACTACTTGAAATCACCCTCTTGACTTTCACAGCCAACCAGTTGGACATCAAAGTCAAAAACACCAGCGGCGCTTCGTTGGATAAGGTGTTGGTAATCGAGCTTCAGCCGCCGATGTACCTCGTCAGCGACGAGCTTAGTGAGGCTGCAAAAGAGGCGGCAGTCAGCCTCGATCCTCCCGGAGCGAAAGATCTGGCCGGCATTGTATCTGGTCCGGAAGGCTGGTCTGTCTGGGCCAGGCGCGAGACTTCCGACTCGAGCACCTTCATCATGTTCATTAATGGTGTGAACGTATCAGCCGAAAATCTCACTCCGGCCAGGCTTGCCGCTGATGCTGAGTTCACCATTCGCATCCCGCTCGACCCGGGCGCCAACCGTGACAACGTCAGTCTTCTTTACAGTTATAAGCACGGCACTGATTCAAGAGAACTCCCGACTACCGGGAGCCTGGAGCTTAACTCCGATACAAGCTGGGCTGGACCAGACGTCACGTTGACCACCGACCATGCAACCCCAACCGCGATCGACCCTAAAGATCCCGTAAAGATTATGTGGACCATCAAAGACGGCGTGAGCGCAACACTGCGCGGTCCGCTGCCGGGTGGCAACACCGAGCTAACGCTCAGCTCGGATCCTGCGGCTGATTTCCAAATCGCAGAAGGCGCGCTTGACATCCACGTGGTTGGGCCAATGACTTACCTCCTGCAAGCGGAAGTGAAACGTCCGGATGGAAAACCAAACGTTCAGGTAGTGAGGATGCTCTCGCTCGATAAGTCCAAGGGTAAGCATCTCTACCTCGAACCGCGTCCGGCGAAGGTACTGCCTCATGGTCTGATCGAGATTGACTGGACCGCCTGGGGCGTCAAAACAGTGGAGCTCTCAGTCAGCAATCAAGCTACCCGAAATATCACCCTGACGCGGCAAACTAAGGGTCGCTTCTTTGAAGGAACCGGTGTGATGCGAGTGAGCGCCAGCTCTGACGCCGGCACTGAAACAATTCTGATCAAAGGAGAACCCGAGGGCGGACAAAAAACAAAGCTTGTTTCCGTGATCCGGTGGGTCCACATGACCAGACCGGATTTGAGCGATAGCGATCGCCTGTTGGGGATGGCAGTAATTGTTCCGAGGATCGCATTGCTGATGCCTGAAGGTCTGTTTATCGCGGAAGTCGGGACGTTTGACCCGCAAAACGCTTTGAAGAAACTGTTGTTCGTCAACAAGACTCCTGGTACAGAAGCAGTCTTGGCTGCACTGACAGCCGTGGACAAGCGATTTGTCTGCTTACGGCGAACGAACCCTCAAACCAACCCTGATTTTGAATTCGCCCCTTACTCCATCAATGGGGATCCCGACGATATTCCGCCGGTTACTCTCCCTCCGGATGTTCGTAACCTCGCGCTCCACCCGAAGGTAACCTTTGATCTGGTCGGGTTTGGCAAACGAGCCTACCTCGCCGTTGAGCTCCACAGTTCGGGCGGCATAATCCGACGCGCGTTTTCAGCGGGCTTCGACAGCAATACAAAGAAAGCAGACCTTCGTTCCGAGCCACTGCTGGAATGGATGCTCGGATATCGAATGGTGTGTTTCGACGACGCTCTGTATGCGTTGAATCGTGAATCGGGTCGTATGTTTCGCTATGAGCTCAAGGACAACGGCGAGCTTGACGTACCGAGAGAAGCGGCGAGCGCAGTGAAAGAGCTTGAAAACGGCAAGCAGGAATCAATGGTCCAAAAGGGATTTCTCGTCGCAGTCGGAGGCGTGCTGGTTGTAATGAATCCTCACTCTTATCCCACTGTCGCATCACTCGAGAAATACGGGCTGCACAATGTGTTGAGCTATAACACCACTCAGTCGCCAGATGATGATCCAAACAGTATTCCCCAGGATCTTGTCTACAACCCGCAGAAGAACTACTGGGCGCGATGCGGTCACGATCTAAACATCAGGGATGGTGCAGTGGCGGCCTTCCGCGGAGGCGATTCGCCACGTCTGTGGGTGGTCCAACCTAACGGTGAGACATACACCCTGGCAGTGGGGTCCGAAACACTTTTCTCTCACAACTACAGGCGCGACTTTCCTACAGAACCGCTGCTGCCCTACACGACGAAGAAGCGCACGTTTTCCATCAAATGCGATCCCGTTATCGTGGGACCAATCAACGAAGCTTACCGCAAGCTCGGATTAATTGAATTCACTACCGCCGATCCAACTGCCGAAAAACCACAGCCGCTCACGCGAGGAGAAAAACAATTCGCCGTAAACCTCAGGTACAACGAGGCCAATCCGGCGCCCGTCACGATACGGCAACAGGTGGCGCGCACTACAACATCGCGCTCGGACATGGACTATCTGTTCGAAGTGACGTTCTCTGGTCCGGATCTCTCGACTGCAACTTCATGCTACAAACGCCTCGCGCATATAGGGGGCAAGTTCACATACGAAGAAGTCTTCGGCTCGCGGATGGTCCATTCAACCTACGGCGTAATCGAGGCGCCGCGTCCCAAACGCTTTGTGGAAAAGTTCAAGTTATACATCGTCAACTCCTCTAAAACTTTCCGAATCAAGACCAATGGATTGAGGGTGGCTGGTCCGTATGTTGTGGATCAGCTCGACTTCGAGATCGATCATGACATTCCCGATTTTACGATGGAGTATGAAGGGAAGATTCAAACTCAGGGTCGAATTGCGGTGAACCTCAATTCCGCCATGCCACACGGCATCGAAGCGTCACCCAGCACTCAGGCTCAGACAAGATTCGTCCGGCTCACTACAGATCTTGCAGGGAACATTCAGATTCTGCTAGTCAAAGTGTTGATTCCGGGCGACTCGCCATTGCAAATCCCGGGAACAGCGCCGATTCAGCCGCTGCCGGATCGTCCCGTTTGCGTGTGCCAGCTCGACTACAAGTCTCCCTTCCCGGTTTAGGAGAACGAGATGTCAGACCCCCAATTACTCGAACTTACCCTCGTAACTTTTGCGGTCAACGAGTTAGTAATAAAAGTCAGCAACATCAGCGGCGTCTCACTGGATAAGAGACTGGTGATCGCACTTTCTCCTCCGGCCTACCTTGTAGACGACCAGATCAACGAGGCTGCCGTGGAAGCGGCAGTTAGCGAGAATCCGCCCGGCGCACTAAGCCTGGCAGGAATCGTGAAGGGCCCGGATGGCTGGTCCGTCTGGGTACGGCGCGAAACTAGCGATTCGAGCCTCTTCATCGTGTTCATGAATGACATGGACCAAAGCGGAAAAGATTTGCCGGCGCCGATCAAGTTTCCAGTTGCCGCGCAGTTTACTCTTCACGTTCCGCTCGATCCGGAAAGTAACCACGACCACGTCGATCTTCTTTATAGCTACCAACACGGTAAAGACGAGAAAGATCTTCCCGTCAACGGCAAGCTGGAGCTGGAGTCAGGAAAGAGCGACTGGTTGCCGGACGTCTCGCTGACCACGAACCATGCAAGCCCGACGTCAATTGCAGTCGGAAAACGTGTCAAAATCTTTTGGAAGATTAAAGACGGGGTGAGCGCTACTCTGCGCGGGCCGTTGCCTGGCGGTAATTCTGAGTTGACTTTGAGCTCAGATCCCAATGCCGACTTCAAGATTGCGGAAGGATCGCTGGAGGTCCTCGTCGTCAGCTCACTCACCTACGTCTTGCAAGCTGAAGTGAAACGCCCGCCCCATCCGAATGTACAGGTTGTCAGAATGCTGTGGCTGGATACGGCCAATGACCAATTTAGCTACGTCAACGTGCGGCCCGATAAGGTGTTGCCACACGGTCTTGTCGAAATTGATTGGGCAGCCTGGGGAGTCCCGCAAGTCGAGATCGCAGTAGGCACTCATACCACGAGGATCATCGAGCTGACTCAGCAGACACTGGGACGTTTCTATGAAGGCAGCGGGGTGATGCGCGTCACCGCGAACAAGCCTAAAAGCGAAACGGATAGCGGTGAAGCAGTTAACCTGATAGCGCAACCATTGAACAAACAGACCTCATCCATCTTGGTGATCACATGGGAATCTATGACCAAACCCGACCTCACGGGTCAGCCGCTGGGGCTGGCGGTCGCGGCGCCGAAGTTAGCAGCGCTGACCACTGACGGATTGTTCATCGCTGAAGTCGGCAACTTCGATCCTCAGCTTCGTCTGAAAAAATTGCCATTCAAAAAGGTGAGCACAGAAACTCCCAAACAATGGCTCGCGCTAACAGCGGTTGATAAGAGGTTTGTCGTGTTGCGCCGAACGAACGGGGATGATTTCGAAGTAGCGCCTTACAAAGCCGATGGAAGCGCCGACGAGATTCCACCCATTACCCTTCCCGATCTTCGCACCTTACAAGGAACTGGAGCGACTTTCGATCTCGTTGGCTTCGGGGGTCGAACTTACGTGATTGGCGAGCTCTCAGTGCTTGGCGCCGGCTTGTTTCGGCGAGCGTTTTCGGTGGGCTTCGATATCAACACGAAGAGAGCGGAGTTTCGTCATGAGCCGCTGCTTGAACGTATACCCGGATACAAAATAGTTGCCTTTGATAATGCTCTCTATGCGTTGAGCCGTAGCACTGGTCTGATGTTCCGCTTTGACCTCGTCGGAGGCAAGCTCGGAGAACCGATGCAGGCGGCGAGCGCCGTGACGAAAAGCGCCCTCACCGGCGGTAAAGAGCAATCCATGATCAGGCAGGGATTGTTTGTGCCTGTAGGACGCGTGCTGGCCGTGTTAAGTCCCAGCTCAGTTCCATCACTGGCGGAGTTGGAGCCATTCGGTCTGCACAATGTCCTGAGCTATCTGAGTACAACGGGGCAAGCCGATCCAAATAGTATTCCTCAGGATTTGATCTACAACCCGCAAAAGAATTATTGGGCGCGGTGCGGACACGATCTCGATATCAAGACAGGAGCAGTAGCCGCCTTTCGCGGCAGCGCTCGTGGCGGAGGTGCGCCGCGGCTCTGGGTTATTCAACCGGACGGGGAAACACACACGCTGGCGGTCGGTTCCGAATCGCTTTTCGCGCACGACTACGTGCGTGACTTTCCCACCAAGCCACTGCTTCCTTACCTCAACAAAAAGCGTCAGTTCAAGATCAAGAGTTCGAGCATGGGTTTTTTACCCATCAGCGAAAAATATCTCAAAGCTAATCTGCCCGACGTCAGTTCAAGAGGTCTAACAGAGCTCATCTCGCCGTTGATCAGACAATCCAGGGAATTCAATGTCGAATTCCGGTACAACGGAGCAGATCCGGCGCCAATCACCGTTCGCTATCTAAAGCCGAAGCTTATGAACGAGCGCCAGGACAGTGACTATGTAGTTGAAATCAAGTTCGCCGGTCCGGATCTCTCAACCATCACTTCTGTGTTCAGGCGGATCGGCGTCGATGGAGAAGGCCGGCTGTTTAATGACGAAGTGTTCGAGAGTGAGGCCAGGCATGCGGCTGATGCTCCGATTGAGGTGACGGTGCCAAAGCAACTGGATCAGAGGACCAGCAGCTTCCGGTTTGTCATAGCCAATAGCAGCAAAGTTAGTCTGAAAACGGTTGGTTTGGACTTCTCACAAGTCTACTTGAGTGCCGGCAAAACCATGGCGCTTGGGATCGACGTTAAAACTCCGGATGCAGCGTTGATTGCTGATCCAACGAAAGACCGAAGCGGTGCCGTATTCGGCCTCAACTTTAATTTTGCGATGCCTCCGGGAGTCGAGGCGTCATCCGGCAGCACACCTCAGACGAAGCGTATCCGGCTCGATACTGATAAATCGAAGTTGCTGCACGTCGGATTCGTCGGGTTATTGGGTCCGAGCGATCCGCCCTTAAGGCTTCCGGGAATATCGGACGCCATTGAACCCATGCCAGACCGCATCGTCTATGTGTGCCAGATCATCGACAAACCATGATTTCTGTTCTGGGTTTCTCTGTGCAACCTCTGCGTCCTCTGTGTCTCTGTGGTTGATGACTTCCGAGTAAAACCACACCACAGAGACACAGAGAACACAGAGGTTGCACAGAGAAGAAGTGAATTATCAGAGTTTTCGGCAAAGATAGTTTGGAGAAGAAAACGAATGTCACTGCTTACACTCATGCCCATAACGTTTACTGACAGACTCCTGGAGATAAAGATCAGGAACACCAGTGGTGCAGCGCTCGACAAACGACTGGTGCTCGAGCTCTCTCCTCCAACTCATCTCGTAGACGAAAAGATCATTGAAGCCGCCAGAGAAGCGGCCGTCAGCGAGGATCCTCCGGGAGCAGCAAGTCTGGCCGGTATTGTGACTGGTCCAACCGGCTGGTCCGTCTGGGTGCGGCGTGAAGCTTCCGATTCGAGCCTCTTCATCGTGTTCATCAATGACATGGACCAAACTGGAACAGATCTGGAGAAGCCCATCGCGTTCGCAGCCGGCGCCGAGACACTTCTTCGCATTCCCCTCGATCCGGATGCCGACCGCGTGAGCATCGACGTTCTTTACGATTACCAACACGGGAAAACCGAAAGCGATCCTCACTACACTGGCAAATTGAGGTTGACATCGGAGCCGAGCGTCTGGAAGCCCGACGTCACCCTCACTACAGACGCGACCAGCCCGACCGCAATAAACCCCGGAACTAAAGTGAAGGTTTTCTGGCACATCGCAGACGGTGTGAGCGCGGGGCTGCGCGGACCATTGCCCGGTGGAAATACAGAGTTGTCTTTCAGCTCCGATCCGGCCGCGGATTTCAAGATCCCCGACGGCGCCCTTGAAGTTCGCGTCATGGGCGCAACGACGTACGTGCTCCAGGCGATAGTTAGAAGACCAAATAAGTCGGACGTGCAGGTACGGAGAATGCTCTCGTTCGACACCCTGAACCAGAAGTACACGTATCTGAATACGCCACGAACCCGAGTATTACTGAACGGGTTGATCGAAATTAACTGGGCCGCATGGGGCGTAAAACAAGTGATGCTCAGCGTGAGCGATCACACCACGCGAGTCGTCAAATTAACGCAGCAGACCGTGGGGCGATTTTACGAGGGAAGCGGTGTAATGCGCGTCACTGCAACCAGGAGAGAGATCGAAACGATCGATATCGAGGGCCTGAATTTCGAAGGAACCACTCAGCAGCAGAAAGTCACGGTGATCACCTGGAAGAAGATGACTAAACCGGTCATCAGTGGCCGGCCGTTGGGGATGTCGGTGATCGCTCCGAAACTTATGGTCCTGACGAATGAGGGATTGTTCATTGCTGAGGTCGGTGAGGTTGATCCCACCTCTCCTCCGGCGCAGTTGAGTTTCAGCAAGGTCAACACACCTGCGCCGGCACAATGGCTGGCGTTGACAGGAGTTCTCAGAAGATTTGTCACCTTGCGCCGTACACACGAGAACGATCTCGAGGTCGCGCCATACAAGTTCGATGGAACTGCCGACGAGATTCCACCATTGACCCTGCCTGCCGATCTGCGCCCATTCGTTGGCCGCGAAGGAGCCGTCTTTGATTTCATCGGGTTTGCCGGACGGGCCTATGTTGTTGTCGAAGCCGCGATGCCGGGTGGGCCAGTTCGGCGCGCCTTCTCAGTGGGATTCGACGGAACAGCGAAGCGAGCGGAGTACCGGCCCGAACCATTATTGGAATCGCTGCCCGGTTACACATTAGTAACTTTCGATAATGCGCTTTACGCGTTGCATCGAGGCTCGGCCCGGATGCTCCGCTTTGAACGCTCAACCTCAGGCTCGCTGCAACCGTTGTCTGCGGCGAGCGCGATCACGAAGAGTGAAGGCGCTGCTGAATCGATGATCCGGGAGGGATCGATAGTGCCGGTCGGACGCTTGCTCGTCGCATTGAATCCCAACGCAGTTCCATCACTGAAGGAAGTGGAAGAATACGGCCTGCGAAATGTGTTGCCTTATTCGACAAAAGGCGCGTTAAGGGCCTCGAGCGACATTCCGCAGGATCTCTTTTACAACCCACAAAAAAATTATTGGGGGCGGTGCGGTCACGATCTGGACGTCAAGCCCGGCGCGGTGGCTGCCTTCCGCAGCGGCGGTTCGCCGAGGCTTTGGGTTATTCAGCCGGACGGCGAAACGTATACCCTGGCAGTCGGTTCTGAAAATCTGTTTGCGCACGACTACTGGTATGAGTTTCCCACCAAGAGCTTGCCGGAATACCTCAATAAGAAGCGTAAGTTCACGATTACAAACAAAAGTGGCTTTCGGTTGCTGCCCTTAGGCGATAAGTATGCGAGTGCAGGCTTGGTGGATTTCAGCGCCGGCGGCCCGGCGGAAGTCACTTCAAAATTGCCGAATCCCTTCAACTTTATAAGTACAGAATCATTTGAGCTCCGCTACAACGAAACGGATCCCGCGCCGGTGTGCCTGCGCTTTCTCGCTGGTCCACACTATGGTGGCGTCAAACGCCATTACATGCTCGAGCTAACGCTCTCCGGACCAAACCTCTCGACTGCAACGTCGGTATTCAAAGGCATCGCAGTAGATGGATCAGGTTCAGTGTCTGTTGCTGAAATACCCGGCACGAGGGTCCAACATTCAACCAACGAGCCCATCGTTATACCAGAGGCAAAGCCACTGACTGAGACGATGAAGTTGCGTTTCCAGAATTTCACGACATACCAACTGCTGCGAACAAGTGCATTGGGCGGCGACCCGTATTTCTACAGTGTAGAAGAAAACATTTCTGCCAATACCCCGCAGTTTTCTGTTCTTGCGTACGGCACGGGCACGTTGCCCATCGAGTTGGATTTCAGTCTTCCGAAGGGCATCGAGATATCACCCGGCACGGAGCCACAGCGCAAACTGATCCGCATCAATAGCGCTCAAAAGGGAGCACTCCACCCCGAGCTTCTCCCCGGCAGAGAAGACAACACTTACGAGCTTAAGATTAGTTATCGGAAAGTTCGGGAATTGGATTGTGTTTACGTCAGCGATCCTGTGCCCTTAGACAACGGTGCAGCAATCTATGTCCCGGTTGCACTTCCACAGGACCAGTCAAAAATGCAGGTCTGGCACATCGATGTTGATTATCTCGCTGATATGCGGAGCGATACCTTCACCGGCTCAGATGTCTTCTCCGCGTCAAACGGCATCGCACTCGCTGATGAGTATATTTTTGCCATGTTCGGCGATACCAATATTCATGTTCTTAACTATGGGCTGCAACTCCAGGACACATTGAACGTCAACAATTCTTACACTGTGGTCACGGGAATCAAGGCTAACGTTGGAAACAACACGCACTTTCTGTTGGGCATGAAGCAGGAGAAGACAGCTACTCCGATTCCTTTTCGTTACATCCTTGGCAATATGTTGATAACCAAGGCTACTTCGGGGCCGCGCAAGATCACGTGGGGCGTCGTCAGCGATGTATCACTGGATGCTGTTAAGGGTTTTCGTGAGCAGATCAAGATGCCTGGTTCTCCGTCGTGGGTATCTTCTTTAACTGTTTCACCTATGGCCGTGTCTCCTACGAATGTTTCTCCGAGAGGCGAACGCGTCAAGGAAGTCGCCATCTGCATTGATGGTGGACTATTTCTTGTCGGGAAGACTGATCGAGATGTTCGATCACTAAAACTTGATTCTGTGGGCCGGGAAGAAGACATCGTCTTTGGCAGAGACGGTAGAACGATCTATTGCCTGCATTCGTCGCTGGATAATCAGACACTCCGTGTCACCCGTGTCGACAGTGTAGGGTGGAAACCAGCGGGCAGCATCTCGCTTCCGCGTGGTGAGGGCGTTGCCGATCTGACGACGTATGATGGGCGGAGAGATCCGGGTATCTATAAGAACCAGCGCTCCGCGAGTCTCGTGCGAACGCAGGATGAGAAATTGCTTTTCGTCTCGCACGGGAAATCGATCTTTAAGATCGACACGGCAACGATGACGGTTCGCGACACCTACACGTTGGACCTACCGTGCCGGGTCTTCCACGTCGGGTATGGCAAGCCGGAACCGGGAGTGCATCCAATCTACGGCTCTCCGAGCTCCTGCATTCTCTTGTACGCCATCGGCGCAAGCTACAAGGGTAATGGAAGGCGTGGAAGTCAGTTTAAGACCCAGATCTACAAGATCGGGATTCTGGACAAGTAACAAAAATCTCGTCCGAAATAGCCGGAACGTTTTCAGTCACCTCTGTCATAACCAATAGAACGAGTCGCACGAGGGATTTTCTCAGTTGGCGCTGATCCTCTGCACTCGCAAATTCAAAACGAAAATGGTTAGGAGGAACTGATGATACGAACCTTTGTAATCGGCCTGGCGCTCAGCCTTGCTGCCTTATCGAGCTGCAATAACACCCCAAGTAACGACACTGTGACGATTCATTACGAACAGATAGGAGCTTGCAATGGATTCAATAGCGCCTCAGGCTTAACTTCCGCAGGCCCGAAAGCCGCGTTTGTTATTTTCCGGATCTCATCCATTGAGAATAAAGACAGCGCGGCGCGAGACTTCAACTTTGATCCGAACCTTCTTTTCATAAACGGCTCTTCGCCGCGGGCTTTTGCCAGTACACGTCTCACTCTGGCGTCAATCAATCCGTTCGCGGCAAAGCCTCGCTTTGTAGCCAAAGGAACAACAGAAACGTTGAATGGATCGGTCGTCGCCACTGTTTCGACTGCGGCGGCGGATGGAGCGAGCGAGGCAAACAACTCCTCGTATTTTCTGCTCTATGACACTCCCGCCGGCGGACAAGGTGTAGTGCTGGTCAAGAAGGATCCAAACCGGACGAGCTGGCCATCGACTCCGGACTGCACAAACATCATTTTCTAAGCTTCAATTTGGGTTCGATCAGGCCCTTCAACGACGAACACACACCGGTGCCTGACGAGAAGCCGCCCAAGGATAAAACAATCGCGATCTTCAGTCGCGTGGATCCTTAACCGCACTCGAATACTATGCAGAGCTAATGGACAAAGCGGAAACCGCAGTGTTCATGACCGCTGCGTTCGGTGTCACTGATGTGTTTGAAGAGGTGTTCAAGGAAGACAAAGATTATCTGCGTTACCTGTTGTTGGAAAAAGAAGACAACAACATGGAGGCGCTCACGCGCGACGTTGATAACCGCGTCGCGGTTGGGGATGTCCTCGGCAAGACGGCGTTTGAAGATTGGTTGCGTGAACGATTTCAGGCGGAGCGACTTAGCGGGCTCAACAAGAATGTTAAGTTTATCCACACTAAGTATGCGCTCATCGATCCACTCGGCAAGGATCCGATTGTTATCACCGGCTCAGCAAACTTCAGCGACGCGTCAACGCGACGAAACGACGAGAACATGCTGATCATTCGTGGGGACACACGCGTTGCAGATATTTATCTCGGCGAGTTTATGCGGCTCTTCAATCACTTCTTCTTCCGCATGGTCGCAGCCAGTGCACATAACGGCGGACATGGAACTGGGGAGCGGCCCGCGTCAGAGCTCGCGCCTGATGATTCATGGCGCAAGCCTTACTTCCAGAAAGGAAAAGTCAAAGAGAAAGAGCGACTCTACTTCGCTTGAAATCAGCGGGCGACTGCAAGCCTAGTTCCCGACAGTGCGGTCAATCGCGAGAACTGCCTCGACCGTGCGAGAGAGCTGCAGAGGTCATACCCGGCATCGCAGGAGTCGAAGCAACCGTCTCGAAGCTCCGCATTCAAGTTGTTCGTGGAGTCACCAGATTCAGGGTGATCAACCGAGCAGCCAATATAGCAGTCGCCATAAGCATCGCCGCACGTCCTCTTAGTTCCCCCGCCACCGCCACCAACAGGTACCTGTGGTTCAACTTTGCCACGATTTTCGCGGGAGATTGCAGATGCTTTGTATTTTCTGCTACCGGAGTAGAGTGAGTTTTCAGCGGTGAATCCGGGCAATTTCGTGGTGTTCATTGATTTTCTCCTAACAAACAGTTGAGCACTGGTAGCGAGTGCCGGACCAGAAACAGATGACGGCACAGTTTTCCTTGATAATGATCTTCGGTCGCGGTCGAGTGGGATCTTGCATTACTTGCGGCACGATCCGCGCTGAGACTACAGAGTGATCGTAACGCGAAGTCATATTCTTGTTGCTGCTCTTATTTAATGACGACT